>ENA-OPWC01000134-OPWC01000134.1-human-gut-metagenome-genome-assembly--contig:-NODE-134-length-63141-cov-16.225533_pt1 | contig 63141 bp, 48 predicted proteins | sample MGYA00241504_ERZ502000 | MGnify/ENA primary metagenome ERZ502000 (study PRJEB25962, sample SAMEA2042005) | human gut metagenome | biome: human gut; feature: human-associated habitat; material: faeces...
TTTAAGGGGGCAGAATCGCTTGGTTTTAGGGGGCAGCTTACACTGGATTTTCCAAAAGGAAATACCTCCTTATAAGTAATGCAGTTTTTATTGCCTATGACTGCAAATTGTTTCTTTCCTTCCACAATCCAAGCCAAGAACTCACGAAAGAGGGAGAACGGAGGATTGGTGATGATAAAATCCGCTTCATTACGAAGTTCGGTAACTTCTTTGCTTCGGAAATCCCCGTCACCATCCATATACTTCCATTCGAGGTCATCAATATTGATACGTCCGTCCCCGCTTTTGTCTCGTTCCAAGATGAATATTTTACCTTTCACCTGTGCCTTGGACGGGTCGAATTGAGGCGCTTCTTGCTCAAACAAAGAGGGCTGATAAGGTGTTTTGTATTTTTTGCTATCCGGTGCATAACTCGTAGAAATCAGTTTTTTCAAGCCTAACTCATCAAACTTGGCAGCAAAGTATCGGGTAAAGTTGCTCCATTCGGGGTCATCACAAGGAAGCAATACAGTCTTTCCTCTAAACACGTCCGGGTCATATTCAAGATAGGCATTCATTTCAATCTCTATGTCATGAAATTGCGTATAGAACTCATCATTCTTAGCCGCCTTAGCTTCTTTTAGATTAGTATTTGCCATATGTCTATTTTTTTATTTCGTTAGGTACAAGAAGTGTACGCACGTCCACATTCAGTATTTCCGCTATCCTGTATAGTACGGGTATAGGCGGTTGCACTTTATTCGTGGCGTATAGATTGACCATATTAAAACCTTTGCCAAGCCGTTTAGCCAATTCAGTTTGACTAATCCCCGCCTCAATCAATGCTTCTTTTATCCGATTCATTGCGACATCTTCTTTAACTTGTCACAAAGGTATATAATTTTATTGGGTAAACCACTGTGCTCTTAAAAGAAAGTATTTCGTTAATGGCTTATCCCAAGCTATTTTGGAAAATTCTATTTGTTTTTTCGCCAGTCGATTTTATAAAACTGCCGCCGATAGTTCGTACTTTTGAAAAAAATCCCTATATTTGCAGATGAAAGAGTTATTTGACAGCATAGCAACGCAAAACGCTGAAATTCGCACGGTTGCTAACTCGTTACCGCCACTTTTCAAATAATTCGCTAAAAGTTTATTCCTCAATCGGTTAAGTCTAACCGATGAAAATCTAAAATAATAATTTTGTGATTCTCCATCTGTAATCAAGTACAATCCATTGTCTGTAAACTTGATGACTTTGGGTTTGAATGTGAGTTTCTTCAATGCCTCTGCCAAATTGGATGGAATGTTTTTGTAATATACTCCGTTTTTGCAGCAAGCTATCATCCCGTAATTGGTAATATAGGCATAGTAAACCTCTTCGTATAGTTCTTCGGCTTTCAGTATGAAATTTTTGATGGTTTCATTTGAATAGCTGTAATGCTTGTCCGTGATAACTACCCATTCTCCTCTATCATTGAAGCAGGCCGAAAGAATATTGTCGTCTCTTAAATCTCCTGTACGATATTGTTCCAGTTTTTTGAGGAATGCATCCGGATAACCAAGAGTCCAATACCCTGAACCGCCTAAGATAATTACATAGTTGCCATTTTCAGTGATGTTGATGTCTGTTATTTCAGCATTGCTGCTGTTGGCTTCTTCTATACGTTTCTTAAGCTTGCTGGGAGTACTGCCGGTGTAGGCATATCCACTATTCCCATACACTCCTACTCCTGCTCCATACATAGTGATTGCTCCGGTACGGCATTTCCCCCATTTGTTGATGGCTTCTGTGATGTATGACATGTATGAGCTGGTCGGTAAATTTATATAGCGAACAGTACCGCTATAGGAAAATGGTTTTGAAACGGTTCTGGTTCTGGCTGGAAGAACCGGTTCCGCTTTTTCTTTACAGATATAAGAAGTACCGGCTATCAATTCATTTCCAATCCATTTTCCTGACTGAATGGTGTGTGCCGTAATATCAAAGTAAGCGCCGTATCCATTTCTTTCACCATCCTTCCAAGGGCCGAACCACATATTCCCATTTTCCCAGATATGAATGCCGTATCCGTGGCGTTGTCCATTATAGGTTTCTCCCCAATATTTATTCCCGTTTGTGTAGTTTGTCCGTTCAAATATTTGTCCGGGATATTCTTTGGCTTCTATTTCATAACTGTAGGGGCGGAGCAGCATATACGGTTTTCCGGTGTTTCGGTTGTATTCTACACCATTTTCAGAGCCATTTTTAACTATTATGTCATCTTCTTGAATATGGATGAATAAAGTGAATTCTGAGTTTTTAGTAAAGCCAATTTTAATATTATCTTCTTTGAATTCTACCCTGAATCCATTTATTTCATCATTTTGGGTTTGTCCTAGAGAAGCCTCTCCTTCTATTGTTTTTCCCCACTCTACCGTGCTATTGCGAACAGATTCATGCATGCTTTTCTGTTCACTTTCCGAAGGTGCAGTGTAGAATGGTTTATAGTCCGGTATCATTTTGAGGAGAGTATTCTGTCCGTTGAATCCCGCTTCTTCCAATCTTTCTATGGCAGCTTCTGCTATAGACTTCTGGAGTTCTCCAATGTCTTTGTTGAGAGCAGCCTTTTTGTACCAATATAACGCTGAATTCCCATCTTTTCTCAAGATGTTGTCTATGCCGTATTCATAAGAGATTGCAAGCGAAATCTGTCCGCTTGCATTCCCGTTTTTAGCTGCTCGTTTTGTCCATGCCATTCCGGCGGGGTAATTCTTTGTGACTCCTAACCCGTTTTTCAGTAAATAGGCTAAGCGGCTTTGTGCATAATAAGATTCCGGGCTATTATTGTGTTCGGCGGCTTTTTTATACCAGATAAAAGCCTCTTCATAGTTTTCTTTGTCTTCATATATGCGTCCAAGGTTCTTTTGTGGAAAAGCCCCATTTTTTTCAGCTGCTTTTTTATACCAATAGATGGCCGTTTCTTTATTTTGAGTTAAATTCCCCCAGCCATTACTATAGGCTGCACCCATATTGTTTTGTGCAGCAGGATTTCCTTGCTCAGCCGACTTTCGCCACCAATAAACGGCTTGTATGGTATCAGGTTTTATACCCCATCCCCTAAAGTAGCTCTGTCCGAGATAGAATTGTGCAATCGCGTTTCCATTTATTGCATCTGTCCTATAGTCCGCAGCATTCTTGTGGTTTTGCCCATAAATACTGATGGTAAATACTGCAAGGAATATGCACAATAAGTAATTTTTCATGTTTTTCATAAATTAAGAGTTAATCAATTGCATCCAATAAAATGAATGCAGCCCAGTAAAAGGGATCCTTATATTTTTTTATTTTCTTGAACTCTTTGGGCATAGGCTTTTTGCTCTGTTTTTCTTTTTGCCTGGCTTCTGACTGCCAGCGCTTGTCGGGAGTTGTTTCAATTTCAACTTCGTAGTCACGTACATACTTCTGGGCCTCGCGCAAAGATTCAAATTTGCTCTTTCCTGCGAGCAGATTCTTGTAAAACTGTGTCATCAAGAGTTGAGTAGCATTATCGTCCACTTTCCAGAGACTCATTAATAATGTGTTGGCTCCCGCTTTTTTGAAACCGCGTTGCAAGCCGAATACTCCGTCACCGGTTATTTCTCCCAGTCCGGTTTGGCAGGCAGAAAGTACTACCAGGTCTAACCCTCGTAAATCTAAACCGGCAAGCTCTTTGGCGGTGAGTATGCCGTCTTCTAATCCTTCCGGCAAAGGATTTCCTTTCAGTGCAATATTTGCTCCTGACAATAGCAGTCCTGATCGAGTCAATGCTTTGTCTTCTACGTAGCGTGATTGGTTATTGTCTCCCATCATCAAGAAATCAAGATCCTTTGTCTGTCTGGCTTCTGTTTCTGTCCAATAGAAACCATGAGTGGCGATATGTAGCATACTGATATTCTTACCTGATAAAGCTTTAAAAGATTCTTCTGTACCTCGTAAATCCATATATAAGGCTGGCTGAAGTCTCGTATTCTCTAGTGCTTGTTTAATTTGTTCAGCTTCTATCTTAGTGGCGGGAAGGTATTTGGCTCCGTCACGCAGGTTTAGGGAATCCGGATAGAAGGTATGTTGAATATTCAAGTCTCGAGGAATATCAGTATATTTTTTGTTTTCGACTACTAAAGCTGTTGTATCAGCATCATATTTAAGACCTCCATAGAGAACAGCTTCTTTAATATGGCTTTTGTCTTTTATCATAACCAATTGTCGCGTAGACGACAACCGATAGAAATTTATTTGTTCCGCTATAAAAGTAGAGTCGCTGCTTGGAAGGTGTTCTATGGCGATGTTATGGAGTTGCCCAGCAGGAGCAAAATAAATATTCTTTCTTTGTTTGGAACGGCAACTTTTTATTCTCAACTTTGCTCATTTAAGAGTCTGTTTAAAAACCAACTGAATAAAAGCTTTTATTACGCCAATGAACCTATTATTAGAGCGATTTTTCCCCTTTTTTAATCCCTACTTCCCTTTTTATTAATACCTTTGGGCGTTGTTTTTAATTCGTTAGACAGATGTCTTCTTTCCGTTAGACAATTGTTATTCTTTCGTAAGATGGACGTTTAACGAAACAGCAACAACTGTCTAACGAATTAAACTCGGTGCATCAGGACTTGTTCTTGCAGCATTGAATGAATAATATTGCCCAACTGATATTCTAAATTATATGAGTGCTTATTACGATTTATACCAGACCCCCAATCCTTCTCCGGAGGACGGTGAAGAAAAGCTGCTTCACGCCCGTATTCTTCCCAAAGGAACCATTCCTGCCGATAAATTCCGCGAACTGGTTCACAAGGCTACCGGTTTCAGCCCTGCCATTCTCGATGGCACGTTGCAGGCTATAACGGATGAGTTGCACAGCTGGCTGGCAGACGGATGGATAGTTGAAGTGGGCGAATTGGGATTCTTTTCGTTATCATTGAAGTGCGACAAGGCCGTGGCGAATAAAAAGGATATTCGCTCTCCGTCCGTGCATTTTCAGAATGTAAACTTGCGTATCGGCAGTAAATTCCGCAACCGCTTTCAGACGATGGAGCTGGAACGGAAAGCATCTCCCTATATCTCTCATTCCAAATTGACACTGGAGGAGCGGAGAAAAAAACTGTTGCAGCATTTGAATAAGTATGGCTGCATTACGCGTACTGATTATGAACAGCTGACCGGAAAGGCGAAACATCAGGCGGTGGCCGATTTGAACCTATTTCTGGAAGAAGGTATTATTCGCAAATATGGTAGTGGAAAAACAGTGGTATATCTCAAGCCATGACAAGCAAGAGAGTTAGAGGAGTTATCACTTTGCTCCGCTAGGAGTTACAGCCGATACTCTTGTGTATGTATTCACAGAACTATCGGCTTTAACTCCTAAGCCGACTTGCCGGCTGATGACTCCTTCTGACTCCCGATAACTCCTTTAAACGAAAGAGCCGTGCGTATAAAAAGGGAAGAAACTTTTAGTACTGCCGATTTGTTTTTAACTTTGTCAATTGAAAACTAATAAAAACAAGCGTATGAATATGAAGGTTGTATCTATGTGCCTGATATGTGCCGGAGCTTTGTTGACCGGTTGTGGAAACGGCGGTAAAAAGGAAGCGGAAACTTCGGAGAGAAAGGAAAAAGAGGCCGTGGTTGGTAGTGATAAAGACGAACATGGTTGTATTGCTTCTGCCGGATATACGTGGAGCGAGGTGCAGAAAGATTGCATCCGTTTGTGGGAGAAAGGTGTCCGCATGAATGCAGTGGATGATGCCGGGAAGACTTTGTTCTTGGTGTTCAGTCCGGACTCTACGCAAGTGGAGTTGTTTTTCTCGGAGGAAGGTGTTTCGAACGAAATTCTGGACCGTCGAGGTCTGCCTGCCGGTGGATATGCCTGGAATGTGGAAGATGATGATACGAAAAACGTACGTCTGGAAGACGGTGAGTGGACGGTCAGCCAACGGGGGAGGCTCATTTATCAGGAAGATGCGAATGGTAAATAATATAAGAATATGGAAAATTTGAAGGCGTTGACAGAGGCTGTCTGCTGTGTAGCCCGTGAAGCCGGGCATTTTTTGAAGGAAGAGCGGAAAAGTTTCCGTCGGGAGGTGGTGCAGGAAAAACATGCGCACGATTATGTATCTTATGTGGACAAGGCTTCCGAGAAAAAGGTTGTATCTGCCCTTAGGAAATTGCTTCCCGAAGCCGGATTCATTGCCGAAGAAGGGTCTGCTGCCTATAGTGACGAAACGTATTGCTGGGTAGTGGATCCTTTGGATGGGACAACGAACTATATTCACGACAATGCTCCCTATTGTGTAAGTATTGCCTTGCGTGACAAGCAGTCGCTTTTGCTGGGTGTGGTTTATGAACCCTGCCGAGACGAGTGTTTTTATGCTTGGAAAGGAGGAGGAGCCTATGTGAACGGAGAACGGTTGCGTGTTTCGCTTGTCAGTGAACCGAAAGACGCTTTTGTGGTGACAGAGTTACCCTACAATTTCGAGCAGTATGCCCGTACGGGCGAACATTTGATACACGAACTTTACGGTAAGGTTGCAGGCATTCGCATGAATGGTTCGGCGGCGCTTGCCCTCTGCTATGTGGCTGCCGGACGTTTTGACGCTTGGCTGGAAGCTTTTATCGGTAAGTGGGATTTCTCTGCGGCTGCACTCATGGTGTTGGAAGCCGGCGGTAAGGTAACAGACTTTTTGGGAAACGAGAACTTTATAGAAGGGCATCATATCATAGCCACCAACGGGCCGCTGCATCCGTTGTTTTTGCGGTTGGTACGGGAGGCGCTGCCATTCTGATACGGTTCTTATTGCCTTATTACACTTTTTTATGGAAAACACATTTAAAGCCTGGTTCTTGTCCTTTGTCCATCTCTTCTTCCCGCGTCAGTGTGCTGTATGCGGGAGCTCTTTGCAAGAGGGAGAAGAGGGCATTTGCATCAGGTGTAATATGAATATGCCACGGACAAACTATCATCTTCGCGAAGACAACTCCGTGGAGCGTATGTTTTGGGGGAAGATACCTCTGGAACGCGGCACTTCCTTCTTTTATTATCACAAAGGAAGTGATTTCCGCCACATCCTGCATCAACTGAAGTATGGAGGCCGGAAAGATTTGGGAGAAATAATGGGGCGTTTTATGGCAGCGGAGCTGGCGGCTACCGGTTTTTTCCGTGGTATAGACGTAATTATCCCCGTTCCTCTACATCCCCGCAAACAAAAGTTGCGCGGATACAATCAGAGTGAATGTATAGCGCGCGGCGTTTCTGCCGTAACGGGTATTCCTATTGATGTGTCCTCCGTGCTGCGCAGAAGACATACGGAAACGCAGACCCGAAAGTCTGCTTACGAGCGTTGGGAAAATGTAGACGGTATTTTCCTTCTCCGCTATCCGGAACGCTTTGTGGGGAAACATATCCTTATTGTGGATGATGTACTGACCACCGGAGCCACTACAACTGCATGTGCCGATGCGCTTAAAGATGTGGGAGGCGTACATGTTAGTATCCTGACGCTGGCAGTGGCGGGTTCGTGAATCAGAAGCGGAAACGTCCGCCTGCCACGATTGTTCCCGTATATCCTACGCCGAATTCGGTGAAGAAGGCAAACTGATTTCCATATTCGATACCCAGAAAACTGAACTGATAGGCAAATTCCTTTTTGTGATAAGTGTCTCCTCCAAAGCTGTTCCGGAGGAAATAGGCGCCGAGCCCTGCAGAGGAATATAGGGAGAATTGGGGGCGGGTGAACCAATGCCACCGGAAGGTGGGGAGGATATACAGATAGCGCCGGTCATCGTTCTTATTCTCATCCAAAACTTCATAAAGGCTACTGGCCGTCCCTCTATTACCGGTTATTCCTCCGGTTACGCCTAGGCTGATTTTACGGTTGATTCTATAAATATAACTGATATTCAGAGCGCCGTAATAGCTGGTCTTCTCGCGTGTATAGATTCCAAAACTTGCTGTCGGAGCAATAAACTCTTCGGCTATACTATTGGCGTCGGTAATGGGGAGGAAGCCGTAACTGACGGATATTTCATGGTGGCGGAATTTCTCTCGCGTAGAAACAAGAGAGGTTTGTGCTTTACCAGCGGTACATAGGCTGAATCCTATGACTAAAAAGAATAAAAGAGTTTTCATTGTAGTTTGGTGTTTGGATTAAAATATGTTTTTCTAATAAATAAAGACAGGTGCTTTTATGAAACTCCTTACTTTACATTTGGCAAATGTATGTTAAATCTTTGAATATGAAATAGAAATGTTTGTCTTTTGTGTGGGATAATGTGGGAAAACAAAAAAGGTTCGCCTAATTGACGAACCTTTTTGCTCTTCCTCTTGGACTTGAACCAAGGACCCTCTGATTAACAGTCAGATGCTCTAACCGACTGAGCTAAGGAAGAATATGCATTCAATTTTTTTCGCTCTTCCTCTTGGACTTGAACCAAGGACCCTCTGATTAACAGTCAGATGCTCTAACCGACTGAGCTAAGGAAGAATGTTGTTTTTTCTCAAATGCGCTGCAAAAGTAATAGGATATTTTGAAATATGCAATATCTTTGCAAAAAAAATATCGAAGATGGATAAAATAATTGGATTGGGCAATGCTTTGGTCGATGCACTGGCAATCATTGAGGATGATAATATTTTGACGGAGATGCAGCTCCCGAAAGGAAGTATGACTCTGATTGATGAAGATAAGTTCTTGAAAATTAGTGAGTATTTCAGCCGGATGAAGACGCATCTGGCTAACGGAGGTTCTGCCGGAAATGCGATTCGGGCAATGGCATGCCTTGGTGCAGGTACGGGATTCATCGGAAAAGTAAGCAATGACTTTTATGGTAACTTTTTCCGGGATAGTCTGCTGGAGCATGGGACAGAGGCGGATTTATTGCTTTCCACTACCCTTCCGTCCGGTGTAGCCTCTACTTTCATTTCTCCTGATGGAGAGCGCACTTTCGGCACTTATTTGGGGGCGGCTTCTACATTGAAGGCGGAAGATCTTTCGCTGGATATGTTCAAAGGATATGCTTACCTGTTTATAGAGGGGTATCTGGTGCAAGACCATGATATGATTCTCCGTGCCATAGAGTTGGCTAAAGAGGCCGGTTTACAAGTATGTTTGGACATGGCGAGCTACAATATAGTAGAAGGAGACCTTGAATTTTTCTCTTTGTTGGTCAACAAATATGTGGATATTGTTTTTGCCAATGAGGAAGAGGCAAAGGCTTTTACGGGTAAGGAACCGGAGGAAGCATTGGATATCATTGCCAAAATGTGTAGCATAGCCATTGTAAAGGTGGGTGCCCGTGGTTCTCTGATTCGTAAAGGTACAGAGATGGTGCAGGTACAAGCGGCTCCGGTAGAGAAAGTGGTGGACACTACAGGAGCGGGTGACTATTTTGCGGCGGGTTTCTTGTATGGACTGACGTGTGGTTACTCGCTGGAGAAATGTGGCAAGATAGGTTCTCTTCTCTCCAAAGATGTGATACAAGTGGTGGGTACGGAGCTTCAGGTAGCACAATGGGAAAAAATCAAGGAAGAAATTTTATTAATTAATTAGCATATTATCACATAGACATATTATGAAAAGAATTTTAAAGATACGCTGGATGATTACCTTGCTGATTGTAGCAGGAGCCGTTTGTTTTTGGGGGTTTAAGAGTGGTGATAGCCGTAGTTTCCAAATAGCAAAGAATCTGGATATATTCAATTCCATTGTGAAAGAGTTGGATATGTTCTACGTGGATACGATTGATCCGAACAAGACTATCCGTGAAGGCATTGATGCCATGCTCTACTCGCTGGATCCCTACACGGAGTATTATCCGGAAGATGACCAAAGCGAATTGGAGCAGATGCTGAAGAATTCCTATGGTGGTATAGGTTCTGTGATTACTTGGAATCCGAAACTAAAACGTTCCATGATATCTGAGCCATATGAGAATATGCCTGCTGCCGATGTAGGCCTGAAAGCCGGAGATATTTTGATGGAGATTGACGGAAAAGACCTTGCCGGAAAGAACAACCAAGAAGTCAGCGAGATGCTTCGAGGACAAGTGGGTACCAGCTTCAAGCTGAAAGTGCAACGTCCCGGTACAGAGAAACCGTTGGATTTCGACATTGTGCGCCGTTCCATCCAATTGCCGTTCATACCTTATTATACAGTGCTGGATAATAATATAGGTTATATCAATCTCAGCACCTTCTCGGGGAATCCTTCCAAGGAGTTCAAGCAGGCTTTTCTGGACTTGAAGAAACGGGGGATGACTTCGTTGGTGATTGACTTGCGGAACAATGGGGGCGGCTTGCTGGATGAGTCTATAGAGATAGCCAACTTCTTTCTGCCTCGCGGAAAGACACTTGTGACGACAAAAGGCAAGATTAAGCAAGCCAGCAATACCTACAAAACATTGCGTGAACCGTTGGATTTGGAAATTCCTTTGGCTGTGCTGGTCAATGGCGGAACGGCTTCTTCGTCAGAAATCCTTGCGGGTTCTTTGCAGGACCTTGACCGTGCGGTCATTATCGGTAACCGTACTTTCGGTAAGGGATTGGTGCAGACCACCCGTCCGTTGCCATACGGTGGTACCATGAAGCTGACGACTTCCAAATATTATATTCCCAGCGGCCGTTGTGTACAGGCTATCGACTACAAGCACCGGAATGAAGACGGCAGTGTGGGACGTATTCCGGACAGCCTTACTACCGTGTTCCATACGGCTGCCGGACGTGAAGTGCGTGATGGTGGAGGCGTGACTCCGGACATTGCGGTGAAGCAGGAGAAGCTGCCCAACATTCTGTTCTATCTTGTCAATGACAATCTTATTTTCAATTATGCTACGGACTATTGCTTGAAACATCCTACCATCTCTTCAGCAGAGCAGTTTGAAATTACAGATGCCGATTATGCGGACTTCAAGGCGATGGTGAAAAAGGCGGACTTCAAATACGACCAGCAGACAGAGAAGATGCTGAAGAACCTGAAGGAGATGGCCGAATTTGAGGGCTATCTGACTGATGCTTCGAAAGAGTTTGAAGCGTTGGAGAAAAAATTGTCGCATAATCTGGACCGTGACCTTGACCATTTCTCCAAGGACATCAAGAGCATGATTGCGGTAGAAATCATCAAGCGTTATTATTTCCAGCGTGGAAGCATTATCCAGCAGTTGAAAGATGATGATGATTTGAAAGAGGCTGTAAAGATACTCACTGCTCCGGAAAAATACAAGGAAATGTTGACTGCTCCGGCAGTGACGTCAATGTCTCTGCAACAAAGAAAGGAGACAGCCCCGGTTTTTCTGAGTACCGCTACGAGAGCAAATGAACATGTTTATGATGAAATAGTATAAGGACACTCTTAAGAGGATTCTTTTATTTGCTCCTTAATTTATACCGGATAGTCTCTGTATAAGCCTTTTATACACGACTATTCGGTTAAGTTGTTTGTAGGGTATTAACTTGTTTTATATTTTTGCAGGTGATAATGAAAATATTGACAAGGTTATGAAACAATTGAATTCTCTGAAAGTATGGCTGTCTGTGGTATTGTTGCTTTGCTTCTCTCTTTCCGGACAAGCCCAGTTCCTGCGCACTTCCTACTTTATGGAAGGAAGTAACCAGCGTATGCAGCTCAATCCGGCCTTGATGCCGGGACGCGGTTATCTGAATATTCCCGTGATAGGTTCGTTGAATGCTACCGTCAACTCCAGTTCCCTGGGGTATAGGGATATTATGGACATTATTGAGAACAGTGATGATAGCGACTATTTCATGAGCAATGACTTTATGAACCGACTGGATGCTACCAATAACTTGAATGTGAATTTGAGTACCGACATTCTGTCTGCCGGGTGGTATAAAGGAAAGAACTTCTGGTCAGTCAATGTGGGGTTGCGTAATGATATCGGTGCCGCCATACCGAAAACCATGTTCCAGTTTATGAATAACATGAGCAGCCGGGAGTTCGGTGACAATATTTCTGACTATTTGGGTATTAACGAAACCATTAATGGACAGAAGCTTGAGATAAATTCCTATGCGGAAGTCGGCCTTGGCTTTGCAAGGAATATCACAGACCGGCTGGCTGTGGGCGGTAAGGTGAAGATGCTGCTGGGTATCGGTAACTTAAAGCTGAACATCAACCAGATTCATGTGGAAACTCCTTCTGTCGGCTCTTCAGGAGTGACGAGTAAAGCTTCCATTCAAGTGGATGCAACTTTGGAGAACTCGTCAAAGCTGTTAGAACTTCCCGAGAATGAGAATGGTGATTATATCGATGAAATCGATTTTGGCAGTTTTGGTTTTGCCGGATATGGTGGGGCTATTGATTTGGGAGTATCTTACAAGTTACTGGATAAATTGACACTTTCTGCTTCAGTTCTTGATTTGGGCTTTATCAAATGGTCTAAATCGAATACCAGTATAGCGCGAGCCAATGCGGAGCAGACTTATGATCTTCTTGATCCGGCCTCGCAGCAGGAATTCATGAATATTGTGAACAGCGGCGAGATTCTTAACTATGACATGTTGCAGCTCAAGACGGAGGAGGCTTCTGAGAAGAGCCGTACCCGTGGATTGACTTCTACAATGGTTCTTGGCGCTGAATATGCCTTACTGAATGATTGGCTGGTAGTGGGTGCCTTGTATACCGGTCGTTTTGCCAAACCGAAAACTTTGAATGAGCTGACTTTCTCTGCCTGCATCCGTCCGACGAATGCTTTCAATGTAGCTGCCAGCTATTCCGTACTTCAAGGAGCCGGTAAAACCTTCGGTCTGGCACTGAAACTGGGTCCTTTCTTTGCGGGAACAGACTATATGTTCTTTGGTAAGAATACGAAGAATGTCAATGCTTACTGGGGTGTTTCTATTCCTTTGGGAAAACAGAAAACTGCTGAAAATTAATAAATTGGATTTGGATATTATCGCGGATTATCTTTCTATAAAAGAGGATAATCTGCGATTTTGTTTTTACGAAAACGCAAAAAGCTTTATCTTTGCTGGTAAATACCTATAAACAGTACTCATGAGAATTGCAATAACGTTTTTCTTGTCTTTGGTTTTCAGTAGTTTGCTGCAAGCTTCACCCATACCTTTTTCTCCTATAGTGAGGAGCTATTCGGTGTCGGATTATAATGCCGGTATTCAGAATTGGGCCATTGCTCAGGACGAAAGAGGGGTGATGTATTTCGGTAATAACAGTGGGCTGCTGGAATTTGATGGAAGTGCTTGGCGGCTGTATGAATTACCGACAAAAGGAATTGTGCGTGCTATATATATCAGTGAAGATGGAAGAATTTATGTAGGCTCTTACGAAGAATTCGGTTATTTTGTTCATACTCCTTATAATACCCTTGAATATCACTCGCTAAAAGATGAGGTGAAGGACTTTACTTTTCATAACGACGAAATCTGGAACATTGTTTGCGTTCAAGGGGAAATTGTATTTCAATCGTTTGGTTCTCTCTTTTTTTATAATGGAAATTCTGTGGAAGGTATTCGGGTGAAGAGCCTTCCGAACTTATTTCAGGTTGGAAATACTTTTTATTCTCAAAGAATAAATGGTGGACTTTGTGTCTTTTCCGACAGGAAAATGGAAGAACTTATTCCCAGAAAGGTATTTGGAAATAGCGATGTCTTGGCTGGGCTTCCTTATGATGATGCCGTTTTAATGCTTACCCGTAATCAGGGAGGTTTTCTCCTCTATCGAGATGGGAGGGTAGAAAAATGGGAAACCGAATGTGATGATATATTCAGGAAGCATACCATTAATCGTGCGGTGATGACCAAAGACAGTTGCTACGTTGTTGGCACAATATCCGATGGTATATATGCGTTGGATAAAAAAGGAAAGCTGATTTGGAAGGTCAATACGGATAATAAACTACAGAACAATACTGTTTTGAGATTATATTGTGATGATGACAACAATATATGGACAGTTTTGGATGAAGGTATTGCCTATATACACAACAATTCTTTAATCTATTATTATGAACCTCCATTTCGTAAAATAGGCATGGTATATGATGTTCTGGTAAGGGAAAATGAAGCTTATATTGCTTCTAATCAGGGACTTTATTGGCTTAAGGATGGAAAGACTGAATTAGTTCCGGGTTTGGAAGAACAAGCGTGGTTCGTCGATGAATGGGGAAAACAGATTTTTTGCGGGCATAACAAAGGAACTTTCCTTATATCGGGGTTGAAGTCAAAGTTGGTATCTGATGTAAAGGGAGGGATGTGTATGGAAAAGATTGAATCGAAGGAAGAATCTTTTTTATTGGAAGGAACTTATGCGCTTTTAAATCTATATACGGAAGATACTTCGGGAGCATATGGTTTTATCCGGTCTCTGCGTGGATTCAGTCATATGGTCCGTCACATAGAGGTGGACCATCAAGGGAATATCTGGGCGAAACACTTAAGGAATGGTTTGTATCGTTTTCGGATTGATCCGGATATGAAGCAGGTAAAGGATGTACGGAAGTATGAGGGCCTGGGAGAAGTGAAAGGTGGGAGTTTTACTTTGTTCAAAATCAATGGTCGGGTAGTTTTTTCTAATGGGGAATATTTCTATACTTACGAAGATATGACTGATTCGATTGTTCCCTATGAAACAATGAATGAACAATTGATGGAATTGAAGGGAATCAAGACAGTGAGTCGTGCGAACGGAGATTACTATTGGTTTGTGGGTGATAGGATAGTGTATTTAGTGAAGTGTGCGATAAATACTTTCAATATCGAACTCCGGATTCCATATTCTTTGTTTGACGGTCTGACGGTGGAAGAACGGGGAAGCGTGGCTTATGACGTGAGGAATGGCTGTTCCTATCTTTGCCTGAACAATGCCATTGCCCGTATTGAGACGGACAGTTCCTCGTTATATAAATCTCGGGTCAGACGCTCTTTATGGATTTCGGGAATGCGGGTCATTGATGAATTCAGTGGTAAGCGGAAAACATTGGTCGTGCAGCCGGGAGCCAAGGTGGAGCCTGAGTTTAATACGGTGAATTTTACATTGTGTTATCCGGTTTATAGTAATTATACTTATAAGGTAAGGTATCGGTTGGAAGGATATTCTGACCAATGGGTACCGGGTGGACGCTATTTGCAGAAGAAGTATTCTCGGCTCTCCTATGGAAGTTATGTTTTTCAGGTGGAGATATATGATACCGATAGAGTTTTGGCATCGGTAGAGCTTCCTTTTGAGATTTTGCGTCCGTGGTATTTGTCTTATTGGGCTGTGGGAAGTTATATCTTGGCAGGATTGTGTCTGTTGGCTTTGTTGCAATATTTGGTCTACCGTTTCGTGAAGAAAAAGAAAGACCGTGTGATTGAACGGCAGCGCGTAGCCCATCAGGCAGAGCTTGAGCGGCAGGAGAAGAAGATTGTTGAGTTGGAAAAGGAGCAGCTTGAGGCCGATTTGCGTTTTAAAAGCAAGGAGTTGTCCGGTGTGGTAATGACAAATATTGCTCATCAGGAATTTCTGATTTCTTTGAAAGAAGAGATACAGCGGCAAAAGTTGTTAGGACAGTATAGCCGTAAAAACTTGGATAAGCTGCTCACTTTAGTTAATAGCAATATAGTGTCCGATGAAGAGAATTGGACTATGTTTCAGGCTAATTTTGACCGTATACACGAAAACTTCTTCCGTAATCTGAAACTTCAATATACAGATTTGACTTCAGGAGATTTGCGCTTTTGCGCATTGCTTCGCTTGAATATGCCGACAAAGGAGATAGCGAAGTTGCTCAACATTTCCACGCGTGGGGTTGATGCTGCAAGATACCGGTTGCGCAAGAAATTTAACCTGCTTCCGGAAGAAAGTCTGACTGATTTTCTTATAAACTTTAAATAGCTGTTTTACAGTGAAATGTTAATGGGGGAAGTACTAATATTGTACTTCCTCTTTTGTTTTTTAGTGATGGTTGTACTTTTGTTGTAGTACGGGATGTGGAGATTGTCGCATGCTTTTCTTTTATTTGCAGTAAAATAATATTTCTATCAATTAAAAGCATGAAAGACATGAAGCATTTACTTTTCAAGTTACAATTATTTTTAGTCTTGTTGGTGTTTACTGCCGTTAGTGCGTATGCACAGAAATCTCCGGTTGATATGGATCGTTTCATCGACGATTTAATGAAGAAGATGACCCTGGAAGAGAAAATAGGTCAGTTGAATCTGCCGGTTACCGGTGAGATTACGACCGGTCAGGCTAAAAGTAGTAATGTGGCCAAACGTATTCGTGCCGGTGAAGTGGGCGGGCTTTTCAATCTGAAAGGCGTGGAACGTATCCGCGATGTACAGAAGCAGGCGGTTGAAGAAAGTCGTTTGGGTATTCCTCTCTTATTTGGTATGGATGTTATTCATGGATATGAAACGGTGTTTCCCATTCCTTTGGGATTGTCGTGTACATGGGATATGAAGGCGGTTGAAGAATCGGCACGTATTGCAGCCATTGAGTCCAGTGCTGACGGTATTTGCTGGACATTCAGTCCGATGGTGGATATTTGCCGTGATGCCCGTTGGGGGCGTGTGTCCGAGGGCAACGGTGAAGACCCGTTTCTGGGAGCAGCCATTGCGCAGGCCATGGTACGTGGTTATCAGGGAAAGGATATGAACCGTAATGATGAGATTATGGCTTGTGTAAAGCATTTTGCCTTGTATGGTGCCGGTGAGGCAGGACGTGACTATAATACAGTAGATATGAGTCATCAGCGCATGTTCAATGAATACATGTTGCCCTATCAAGCGGCGGTTGATGCCGGTGTGGGAAGTGCGATGGCCTCTTTCAATGAGGTCGATGGCATTCCCGCTACTGGAAACAAGTGGTTGATGACGGATGTATTGCGTAAGCAGTGGGGGTTTGACGGTTTTGTAGTGACAGATTATACCGGAATTACAGAAATGACCGACCATGGCATGGGCGATACGCAGACTGTTGCCGCGTTGGCGCTGAATGCTGGTGTCGATATGGATATGGTGAGCGATGCATTTGTAGGTACGCTCAAGAAGTCATTGACAGAAGGAAAAGTGACAGAAGAAGCTATTAATGCGGCTTGTCGCCGTATTTTGGAAGCTAAGTACAAGTTGGGCTTGTTCGATAATCCTTATAAATACTGTGATGTGAAGCGTGCCAAGAAGCAAATCTTTACCAAAGAGCATCGTGCCGTTGCGCGTAAGATTGCTTCGGAGAGCTTGGTGTTGCTGAAGAACGAGGGTAATGTGCTTCCGCTGGCCAAGAAGGGCACTATTGCTGTGGTAGGTCCGTTGGCAGACAGCCGCAGTAATATGCCGGGTACTTGGAGTGTGGCTGCCGTATTGAAGAATGCTACTTCTTTGGCTGAAGGTTTGAAGGCGGTAGCAGGCGGTAAAGCCGAAATACTGACTGCGAAAGGCTGTAATTTGATGAGTGATGCCGAATATGAGAAACGTGCCACTATGTTCGGACGTTCTTTACACCGTGACAATCGTTCGGACAAGGAGTTGCTGGACGAGGCTCTTGCCGTGGCTGCCAAATCGGATGTTATTGTGGCTGCGCTCGGTGAGTCTTCGGAAATGAGTGGAGAGAGCAGTTGCCGCACGAATCTTGAAATGACGGACACCCAACGCATACTGTTACAGGAATTATTGAAAACGGGAAAACCTGTGGTACTGGTGCTGTTTACCGGTCGTCCGCTGGTACTGAACTGGGAGCAGGCAAACGTGCCGGCCATTCTGAATGTATGGTTTGCGGGCAGTGAGGCAGGTTTTGCCATCGGCGATGTACTGTTTGGTGATGTGAACCCGAGCGGAAAGCTGACTACGACTTTCCCGAAGAGCGTGGGACAGATTCCTTTGTTCTACAACCACAAGAACACGGGTCGCCCTCTTGCCGACGGTGCATGGTTCCAGAAATTCCGCAGCAACTATATAGACATAGACAATGAACCGCTTTATCCCTTCGGTTTCGGTTTGAGCTATACAACATTCTCTTATAGCGACGTGGCTTTGGACAAGACTAGCATGACGGATAAGGGCGAACTGACTGCTACCGTGACTGTGACCAATACCGGCAAGAGAGACGGTGCCGAAGTGGTCCAGCTTTATATTCGTGACCTTGTGGGAAGTGTAACCCGTCCGGTGAAAGAGTTGAAAGGCTTTGAAAAGATTTTCCTGAAAGCCGGCGAATCTAAAAAAGTATCTTTCAAGATTACTCCCGAATTGCTGAAGTTCTACAACTACAATCTTGATTTTGTATGCGAGCCGGGTGACTTTGAGGTGATGATTGGCAGAAGTTGCCGGGACGTAAAAAAAGCAGCGTTCAAGTTACTCTAACTGATTCCCAAGGCGGCAATATGCAGCATTCGAGCCACTGCGTTGAGATGGCATTGTTGCTGCATATTGTCTGCATTTTCACTGCAAACGTTTTGCAGCGCTACTGCAAAGGTGTTGCAGCGTCATTGCAAAAGTGATGCAGTGCCACTGCAAACTATATGCAGTATTCTTGCAGTATTTGCTTGACTTGTGTAAGATAATATGATCTATTGAAAAACATGAAGAAAATATTTTTATTAATATTGTGTCTGTCCACCATGTACCCGGTTGTCAATGCTGGGCGGGTGGTTCAGAGTTTTAATGACGGCTGGTATTATGCCGCATGTGATGACAATCGGTTGCAGGAAGTGCAACGCCATGAAGAAGGTTGGCAGCAGGTACATCTGCCGCATACCTGGAATGCGGATGCCTATTCTACCCGTAACTACCGCAGGGCTTCTTCCTGGTATAAGAAAGAGTTCCGTACGGATGCCGCGCAGATGCGGGATAAACAGCTTTACCTGAAATTTGATGGTGTCAATTCTCTGGCAGATGTGTACCTCAACGGCGAGCTGCTCACTACCCACAAAGGAGGTTACTCTGCCTTTACCGTAGACATTACGGATAAAGTAAGGACCGATGCCCCGAATCTGCTGATGGTGCACGTCAATAATCAGAACGACCGGATACCTCCTTTGTCCGGCGACTTCACCATCTTTGGCGGCATCTACCGCAATGTGTGGCTCATCAGTGCTGCAAAGCAGCACATCAGCCTTACCGACTATGCCTCTACGGGCATTTATGTCGATTTGCCTTCCGTGAGTGAGGATAGGGCAGAAATCAGTGTGCGTGGGACTTTGGTGAACCGTGATGTGCGGCGTGCGGTGTTGAAGTTGGACGTCGAGGTGCTGGATACAGATGGGAAGACCGTAGCCCAATCTTTGCGCAGCGTCCGGATAGATGCCGACGGGGTGTTCGCCTTCGAGGAACGGTTACAGTTGGAAAAGCCACAGTTGTGGTCGCCCGATTCCCCTTATCTGTACAGCGTGAAAGTTTCTTTGAAAGATGTGCGTGGCAAGGTGTTGAAAGATGAGACACGTGTCCCTTTGGGGGTCCGCTGGTTCAGCGTGGATGCGCAGGAAGGCTTCAAGTTGAATGGGGAACCCCTGAAACTTATGGGAGCTTGCCGTCATCAGGACCAGATGCCGATGGGCATAGCGCTTTCGGATGAGATGCACCGCAGGGATATGCAGTTGCTGAAAGACATGGGTGTGAACTTTGTCCGTCTGGCACATTACCCACAGGACGATGCCGTGTTGCGTGCTTGCGACGAACTCGGCATGCTGGTATGGGAGGAGATTCCGGTAGTAGATTTGATAGCTTTGGGTGACGAGTTCCGCGCGAATGCCACAAGCGCCTTGCGCGAAATGATTCGCCAGCATTACAACCATCCGTCCGTCATTATGTGGGGGTATATGAACGAGGCTGTTATCCAGCTGCAGTATCGGGTGAAGAAACAACGGCTCAACGGTTTCTACGAGAATACCTTGGCGCTTGCCCGGCATCTGGAGGAAACTCTGAAGAGGGAAGACGCCTACCGTCTGAGTACGATGGCCTACCACGGCAATCAGATTTACAATAAAATCGGTCTCAGCAATATCACCGACATTTCCGGTTGGAACCTTTATCAGGGCTGGTATGAGAACGACTTCAAGTCTTTCGACCGCTTTGTGGACGAAGAGCATCGTAAATACCCGCACCGTCCGTTAATAATCAGTGAGTTCGGTGCCGGTTCCGACCCGCGCTTGCAGTCGCTCGATCCGCAGATATTCGATTTCTCCATGCAATGGCAGCAGTTGTACCTCGAATACTATCTGCCCGCTATCATGAAGCGACCGTTCATAGTGGGCGCCACGGAGTGGAACTTCATTGATTTCAGTTCTGCCAGTCGCCAGGAGGCTACGCCGCATATCAATAATAAAGGACTGATGTACAATGACCGCCGTCCTAAAGATGTGTTCTATTATTTCCAGGCATTCCTGCGCAAGGATATTCCGGTGCTGCACATTGCTGTGGATGACTGGAAGCATCGGACTGTGGTTTCGGACGGTGAAGCGGTGGAACATCCGGTGAAAGTGTATTCCAATCTGGATAAGGTGGAGTTGTCTGTCAACGGCACGAAGCTCTCCGTGCAAGGCATCGAGAATTGCCATGCAGTGTGGCAAGTGCCTCTCGTTGCGGGGCGAAACACGCTTGTGGCTTCAGGTATCTGCCATGGGAAGAAGGTGGAGCAGGTTTCGGACATTTTTGTGAAGATGCAGCCTCGCCATATCGCGGCAGTCGGCTCCGGACAGCTGGAACTTGCAGTGAACGTGGGCAGCAACTGTTTCTTTACGGATGACAAGAGTGATCTTTGCTGGCTTCCCGACCAAGCTTATACTCCTGGAAGTTGGGGCTACATAGGTGGAGAGATTTTCCGCCGTTCTCCGGGACGTATCGGAACCACTGCCGAGGTGAAAGACACCCGTAATGTTCCTTTGCTCCAGACCAAACGCAAGGACATCAGGGCCTATCGCTTCGACTTGCTCGACGGCGACTATGAAGTAGAACTTCTTTTTGCTGACCTGAACGCACGTTCCGAGCGGGTGACTTACGATTTGGGAGCTGTCGCTACCCTAGACAATGCCGATTTCCGCGGCAGTGTCTTCAATGTTTCTGTCAACAACCGACCTTGGCTGAATCATTTCTCTCCGGCGATAGAAGTAGGCGGGAACCGTTGCATATCCAAGAAACTGCATGTTGCCGTAACCGGTGGAAACCTTACGGTGAACTTTGAGGCGGTGAAAGGGATGACGTTCTTGAATGGGATAAAGATATTCAGGATTCATTGATGTTCTATTCTTAATAATGTTGTATTAACCGATAAATTGAGTGAAATATGAAACACAAATTACTTACCGGGTCTCTCTCCTTCACAGTAGGGATGGGATTCAGCGTTTTGCCTGCCGTCGCGCAGCAATCTCCGGCTTCCACTGAGGTCAAGCCCAATGTAATCATTATCAACGTTGATGACTTGGGCTATGGCGACATTGGTTGTTACGGTGCCACCAAGGTCAAGACTCCCAATATAGACCGTCTGGCATCGCAGGGCCGTAGCTTTATGGACGCTCATTCATCCTCGGCTGTTTCCACGCCTTCACGTTATGGACTGATGACCGGTCAATATCCTTGCCGTGAGGATATTTGGGGGGCAATCTTCCTGAATCAGACTCTGCAAATTGATACGGCACGCACCACAATTGCGGATGTGATGAAACGTTCCGGCTATTCCACTGCCATCGTGGGGAAGTGGCATCTTGGATTCCGTACGGACGAAAAGATGGACTGGAACAAGGAACTGGCTCCCGGACCACTTGAATTGGGATTCGATTATTACTTCGGTGTGCCTATTCTCAACAGTCATCCACCTTTTGTTTATGTGGAGAACCATCATGTGGTGGGTTATGATCCCAACGACCCGTTTGTAAGAGGCAAGAGGGCAGAAACGGAGGAGTTCGATGAAAAATTCGGTATCAACTCTATTGGTGGAGCCACGGCTGCGCACCGTTTGTACAAAGACAGGGCTGTAGCCACTACTTTGAAAGACCGGGCCGTGCAGTGGATAAAGGAACATAAGGATTCACCTTTCTTCTTGTATTATGCTACCACCAACATCCATCATCCTTTTACACCGGCCGAACGCTTTGTAGGTACCAGTGAGGCAGGACCTTACGGTGATTCAATCCATGAATTGGACTGGGTGGTAGGCGAGATTATGCGTACCCTCGATGAGGAAGGGCTGGCGGGAAATACTCTGCTCATCTTCACCAGTGACAACGGAGGAATGCTGAATCATGGAGGGCAGAGAGCTTGGAAGGCAGGACACCATATCAACGGCAAGCTTCTTGGTTTCAAGTTCGGAGCTTGGGAAGGCGGGCATCGCATTCCTATGATTGTCCGCTGGCCGGGCAGGATTCCTGCGGGCAGCGTATCCAACCAGTTGATGTCCAATGTTGACATGCTTGCCACTTTGGCTGCCCTCACAGGATATGAATTGCAGGAGCAGGACGGGCCGGACAGTTTCAATATGCTTCCTGCCCTTATCGGAAATCCCGGGAAAATGATTCGGGACCATATTATTATCTGTCCTTCCCAAAAGAGCCATCTTTCCATTCGCAAAGGGAAGTGGGTCTATATTCCGGCGCAAAACAGCGGCGGATTTACCGGAAAGAATGTCGGTGACCATGACTTGGGCGGGGCATCTGCTTTCCAGCTCACCCATCAGGTGAACAGCGATATAGAAAATGCCCGGATAAAGCCGGATGCACCCTCTGTGCAGCTTTATAATCTGGAGGAAGACCCATACCAGACGACAAATGTGTATGAACAGCATCCCAAGGTGGCACGCAGGCTGGCGCGGATACTGGAGGAGAAGATAAAGCAATCGGATGCTACAAGAAAATAATGACTAAAATGTTAGTATATGAAGAAAGAATTACTGTTCCTTATTTTATTGTCTTTTACAATTGGAATTCATGCTCAGATATGGAAAGTGCCTGAAGGGCATGAAACGCGATGGACAAGTTTTGAAAATCCTACTGGTGGCAAAGGTGCGGCAGCTCAGGCTAATAAAGGTGCAAAAGGGAGTGCCTTCGGTAGAATTATAGCGGGAGACAGCTGTGTGTTGTTGTCTCAGCAAGGCCCCGGAATCATTAACCGTATCTGGTTGACAGTCAGCAAACGTAATCCGAAAATGCTTCGTGCGTTGCGTATCAAGTTTTATTGGGATAACTCTGTGATTCCGGCTGTGGATGTTCCTTTGGGCGATTTCTTCGGAAATCCGCTGTCACGTACGTCTCGTTTTGAGAACTGCTTCTTTTCCAATCCGGAGAGGCGTTCCTTCAACTGTTGCATTCCGATGCCTTACCGTACCGGTGCTAAAGTGGTATTTGTGAATACCTCGGATGAGAATCTGACACATCTTTTCTATGATATCAACTTTACCAGACTGCCGGAATGGGATTCGGAAATGAGCTATTTTCATGCTGTCTGGCGCGAAGATAAATCCACCGAGTTGGGAGTGGATTATACCGTTCTACCCCAACTGTCGGGTAAAGGGCGTTTTTTGGGAGTTAGCGTGGGTATCTTTGCCAATAAGGCATACCAGACCACTTGGTGGGGAGAAGGTGAAATCAAATTCTACATTGACGGAGACAAGGAGTTTCCTACGTTGAGTGGTACGGGAATTGAAGACTATATCGGTACGGCTTGGGGGCAAGGCGAGTATTTCCACCGTTATCAGGGTTGTCCGATTGCGAATGCGGACAGTTGCTGGTGGAGCATGTATCGTTTCCATGTGCAGGACCCAATTTATTTTCATCGTGATATAAGAGTTACACTGCAACAGATTGGCGGTGCTCCATATCAAAAAGTACTCGAACTGTACAAGGCGAAGATCCCCTTGATTCCGATAACCATTGATAAAGGTGATGAACTGAAGTTTTATCGTTTGCTGAACGAAGATTCCGATCTTCATATCATGGATAAAGACTTTCCGCAAGGTTTTGTCAATTTCTACCGTCAGGATCATGTAACGTCGACTGCATATTTCTATTTGGATAGGGCTGCATTATAAAATGATTATATTTAAATTTATATTCTTGATAATTAGTTTGTTACAAAATGGTGTAGTAGGGATGATGTACCATGATAGCAGCTTGTGGTATTCTTGTGGTAGCTCCGTTTTTGACGTATATCAAGAACTCTTGTATGTTTGCAGAGAAATTTTAAATCGATAAATTATGAACAGAGTTGATATCCGTGCAGGTTAAGAGAACTACCGTATTATGTTAGAATTTTAAAGTTGTTAACCAGTGATTTATATTCTATTAATTTTAAAAAAGTGATACGATGAAAGATAATACACATTCCTTGAAGTGTTTTGTGGCAAAAAAAATATTTTTGATGGCGTGTCTGCTATTAGTGATGACGCCGATGTTTTCTCAGACAAAAATAGTGAACGGTACTGTAACGGATTTATCAGGTGAGCCTTTGATTGGAGTTTCTATCCTTGTGCGAGGTACCAATAACGGCGTAATTACTGATTTAGATGGGAAATATACATTAAAGGATGTACCGGAAAACGGGATACTTATTTTCAGTTATATAGGTATGCTGTCACAAGATGTGAAAGTAAACGGAAGGACGGTTATTAATGTAATGCTGAAAGAAGATTCCCAACAGTTGGAAGAAGTGGTTGTGATTGGCTACGGAGCTGCGAAAGCTAAAGATTTGACTGCACCTATCACTGTGGTTAAGGGAGAAGCTTTAATGTCAAGCCCTTCAGCGACCCCAATGGCTGCTCTCCAAGGAAAAGTGCCCGGTGTCAATGTCGTGAACAGTGGTGCTCCGGGTGAAGGTCCCACAGTACAAATCCGTGGTGTCGGTTCATTTTCCAACAGCAAACCGTTGTTTGTGGTTGATGGTATGTTTTATGATAATATTAATTTCTTGAATAATGCGGATATTCAGGATATGACCATTTTGAAGGATGCCTCGGCAGCAGCTATTTATGGCGTACGTGCTGCAAATGGTGTTGTTATAATTACTACCAAAAAGGGAACCCGTAACCAAAAACCTACCGTTACTTACGATGGTTATATAGGGGTTCAGAAAGCTTCTAACGTACTTGAACTTTGCAATGCGCATCAATATGCGACAATGTTGCTTGAAGGAGACTATGATGCCTATCAGTCACACTTTAAGCAGTCAATTGATAAATATGGTGGAAGTTACTCAGACCCTGATTTTCACAACTGGACTTTTGGGGCAGACAATGATTGGTATGACCAGCTTTTACGTACTGCCTTGATAACAAATCACAGCATGAATATAAATGGAGGTTCAGATAAAGCAATTTATTCTGTTGGTGTAAGCTACCTATATCAGGATGGCATTATGGATGTTGAAAATAACTATAAGCGTTTGAACCTCCGCAGTTCTCTAGACTTTGATGTAGCGAACTGGTTGAAAGTTGGTTTTAGTGGAGTGTTCAGTAACTCTACCCAGCAAGTACCCAATAATACAGCATGGCAGAAAGCTTTCAATTGTCCTCCGATTGTGGCTCTTTACGATGAGAATAATGACAAGGGGTTTCCTGATAAGTTTGGTTCTCCGGATGCTATCGGCTATAGTTCGAATTTCCACAATCCTATTGCTGCAGCCAAGTATTTTGATTCCCGGAATGAAAATTATCAGGTATTGAGTAATTTTTATGCCCAGTTTAATTTGATTCCTGACAAATTGAATTTCAAGACAAACTATTCTTATAGTTTTCTGTCTACTCAAGGTCGTGAGTTTACTCCCGCTTATTATGTGAGCAGTTGGCAGCAGTCGGCTGCTACCCAGTTGAAGAAAACCGAAAATAAATATTATAATTACATTTGGGATAATACCTTGACTTACAATGAACAATGGGGTAAACACCGATTTGGTGCTATGCTTGGCTATTCCATGCGTCAGGAGCAATGGCGCTATTTCGAGGGCAAAGCCAGTAATGTGCCTGATGGTGCGGATGAATACTGGTATATCAAGAATGGTGATGCAACGGGTGCCACTGTAACCGATGACGGTTTTTGTTACAGAGGTCTTTCCTATTTTGCCCATCTGAACTACAATTATAATGATAAGTATCTGTTGATGTTCACTATGCGTGCTGACGGTTCCAGCAAGTATCAGGAAAACTGGGGGTACTTTCCTTCCGTAGGTGCTGCTTGGGTTCTTTCGGAGGAGTCGTTCTTAAAGAATCAAAAATGGGTCGATTTCTTGAAATTACGTGCAAGTTGGGGAAAACTTGGTAACGACCAAGTGAAGGCAAGCGATGGTTTTGCCTCCATTACCACTGGTAATGCGGCATCAGGCGTGTTTGGGAACAGTACATTTGCAGGCTTTCAGAACAGTACGTATTTTAGCTGGTTGAAGTGGGAAGTTGTTGAGGAGTGGAATGCCGGCTTGAACTTTATTACTCTTAGTAACCGTCTGAATATAGATGTCGATTACTATCATCGGATGACTAAAAATGCTGTAATTTCTCCGCTTCTTCCATTCAGTACCACAACACTTGCCGGCAACTATGGCAAGATTCTCAATTCTGGTATTGATGTCAGTGCTCATTGGAGTGACCGGATTGGAAAGGATTTTACTTATAATATAGGAGTAAACATCTCCACTTTGAGGAACCGTGTCAAAGATTTGAGTGGCAACAGCATTATCAAGGGAGGCCGAACCGTAAACATAGTGGGGAAAGAAATGAACTCATTCTATGGCTTCAAGATGGTAGGCGTTTATCAGACGGAAGAAGAATGTGCTGCCGATCCTATTGCAGTAGCCAATGGTTGTGTGCCGGGTGACTTGAAATATGCCGATCTTAATGATAATGGTGTTCTTGATGGAAACGACCGTACTTGTTTAGGTTCATATATTCCTAATTTTACGTATGGCATTAATCTCGGTTTCAATTACAAAAACCTTGATTTTGAATTGACCACTTATGGGCAAACTGGCGCTCAGATGTTCAATCGTAAACGTGCGTTACGTTATGCATCTCAGAACTATAACTTTGATCTTGCCCAGTATGAAAATCGCTGGACTGGTCCGGGTTCGACAAACTCTGACCCGTCGGCAGCTGCTCTGCTGAAGACTTGGAATGTGAGTGATCAGCGTTACAGTTCATATTTTGTTGAGAGTGCAGATTATTTCCGTATTCAGAATATTACGCTTGGTTACACATTCCGTAAAATCAAGATGGGTAATTACATACTGCCTGGATTGCGTTTGAGTGTGACGGCCGACCGTCCATTCACCACCTTCAAGGCCAATACATTTACTCCTGAATTGTCGGATAGCGAGGGCTGGGATACAGAGGTATATCCTTTGACATCGACCTATACTTTCGGCTTGAGAATAGATTTTTAGAAATAACACATTAAAAGATATTAGCTATGATGAAAGCTTTAGTGAAACCATTGATATATATAACGTCTGCTCTGATGATGTTTTCAATCACATCGTGTGATGATTTTCTGGATAAAGAGCCTGAGGGCAAAGTGCCGGAGGAAAAGGTGGATTACACAAATCTTGAAAATATGTACCAGCCCGTTTCCGGTGTATATGCCAAAATCCGTACCAGCGGTATGCACTGGGTCATTTGGGAGCTTACTACGATTCGTGAGCAGGATATATATGGAGTTCAGAATGACATTTTTAAAAATGTAGGTTTCTATAAATATGATGATTCTTTTTGGGGGATTGATGAAATATGGAAACAGTATTATAATATCATCAAAGTCGCCAATTCTGCCATTGAAACCTTGGATTTGTATGCAGAGAACATAAAAAATGACGGCGATATGAAAAACTATAAGGCATATCGGGGTGAAGTCATGTTCATGCGAGCATACGCTTATTTCCGTATGGTTCAGGCTTTTGGTCCGGTTACTATCCTTCGTGATAATAATCAGACAGATTTGCAGCGCTCTACGGTTGATGCCGTTTATAAATATGCATTGAAAGACTTGCAGTATGGCATTGATAACATGCCTCGTATACGCCCTAATCAAAGTTCTCATATTGGTGCTGTAACGGCTTTTTCTGCTGCTACTTTGGCTGCTAAGATTTATCTGAATATGGGGAATTATGATAAAGTAGAGGAACTCACAGATGATATTATTTCAAACGGTAATTTTTCTCTTTATTCTGATTATTATCAGTTGTTTAAGATTCCCGGGAAGTTATGTGACGAGTCTATCTTCGAGTGCCAGTGTACTGATTTCGGTAATGGTTCCGGTGATTTGGTAGAACCGGGTGAGTGGTTTATTTGTCAAGGACCAGTCAACTCCGGGAACATTTCCGGTTGGGGACACTGTGGTGTTTATGAATCTTTCCGGGATTGGGCTTATGAGCGTGGAGAAACTGTACGTGCCACTACCTCATTTTTGCTGGCGGGTGAAACGACTCCGAGTGGTGACTATATTAATCCGCGGAAAAATCCGGCGAATGCAGATTGTTGGAACGGTAAGGCTTATACTCCAGCGAGCCAGCTTACTCCTGGACGTACGAAGTATGGTACAAATAATAATATCCGTATTTTCCGATATGCTGATGTCCTTCTTATGAATGCAGAGGCTAAAATCAGAAATGGGAAAAACGGTGATGCTCCATTCAATGAAGTAAGAAGGCGTGCTGAAATGCCGGAACTTACAAATGTAACTGTTAATCAAGTGCTTGACGAACGTCGTATGGAGTTATTCTTTGAGTGGGGTGAACGTTATACTGATCTTCTTCGTACCGGTTTAGCAGCAACGGAATTGAAGGAGTTGAATTGGACGGAAGAGAATCAATACTTTCCAGTTCCTTTTAACCAATACACTCAAATCCCGGATTTGTTGCTTGAACCGAAAGATGAATAGTTTTGAGGAACGTTAGTTGATTAGGTTTTACATATATTAAAAAGGATTATGACTATAGAAAACGTGTTTTTCAATAGTGTATTGGTTGCTTTCGCATTGCTTGTCGCTTCGTGCGGCAAGCAACCGGAAGCCGAGGTAGAGGTGATGTCGTTCAACATCCGTTTGGACCATGTGGCGTTTTCTATAAGACAGATCGTTTTGAACTTTTGAAGAACGGAGACTTCGGACTGAGTGAAACTCCCGATTCCATCGGAAAGAAAGGCTGGGATGCGGCTTGCGAGCGTATTGTGACTTGGGCGGTACTGAAAGACAAGGTGAGTGGTAGGGAAATAGCTGCTTTCAATACTCATTTCGATCATGTAGGTAAAGTGGCACGTCGCGAAAGTGCCGTGCTGATACTTGAGAAGATAAAACAAATGGCGGGTGACCTTCCGGTAATTGTTATCGGAGACTTTAATGGAACGGTAGATTCCGAGCCGGTCACTGTATTGACGGAAGGTGGAATGAAGAATGCTTGCGTTACGGCGAAAGTCGCTTACGGACCGACATGGAGTTTCCATGACTTCGGGCGCATCCCGGTAGAGAAACGTAGGTTGATAGATTTTATTTTTATAAAAGGTGCTGTAGAGGTGGAGCGTTACCGAACCATTGATGATAAGCCGGACAACGGCTATCTCTCCGATCATGTTCCCGTAATGGCTATCTTAAAACTATAAAAGCATTTACTATGAAAAAGAAATTATTGATTGGAGCTGCCCTGATACTTTCTGTGGGTATGGCATGTACTTCAGGAGCCGGTGATTGGCAGAGTTACAGCGGTGACAAACGGATAGAAGAGCGTGTCGATTCTGTACTTGCCTTGATGACACTTGAAGAGAAAATAGGTCAGATGACCCAATATCCTGCCAAGAGCGATATTGTGACCGGTCCGCAAGTAAATACGGACATTGAACCTCTATTGAAGAAAGGATACATAGGCAGTCTTTTCCATGCCACTTCTTCTGCCGCCATCCGCAAGACACAAGAGACGGCACTAGCGGAATCCCGGTTGAAGATTCCAGTGCTCTTTGCTTTCGATGTGATACACGGTTTTAAAACGATATTCCCTATTCCTTTGGCCGAGTCGTGTGCCTGGGACGCCGAACTGGCAGAAAGAAGTGCGTCCATTGCCGCTGCCGAAGCTTCGGCAGTGGGTGTTAACTGGACTTTTGCCCCCATGGTGGACATTTCACGTGATGCACGTTGGGGACGGGTAATGGAAGGCTCTGGTGAGGATCCTTATCTGGGTTCATTGCTCTCTGCCGCACGTGTACGCGGTTTCCAGGGTGAGAAGCTCGAAGACTTGATGCGGCTGGACAAGATGCTGGCTTGCGCCAAACACTTCTGTGCATATGGTGCTGCTGAAGCAGGTCGTGATTATAATACGACTGATGTGTCCGAGCGCTCTTTGCGCGATATTTATTTCCCGCCTTTCAAGGCTGCCAAAGATGCGGGTGTGGCTACTTTCATGACTGCCTTCAATGAGATTTCCGGTGTGCCTTGCACTTCCAGTAAATTCCTTTATCAGGATGTGCTTCGCGATGAGTGGAGGTTCAACGGTTTTGTAGTGACGGATTATACGGCTATCAATGAGCTTGTTCCCCACGGCGTGGCACGCGACGAGGCTCATGCCGCCGAGTTGGCTGCCAATGCGGGCATCGAGATGGATATGACCGGAGGTGTGTTTCATGCACATCTGCTGCAAGCCGTGAAAGAGGGCAAGGTGAACGAAGAAACCATTGATAAATGCCGTACGCCGCATTCTGGAGATGAAATTCCTTTTAGGCATTATGGACGATCCTTACCGCTATCTGAATGAGGAGCGTGAGAAGGCTACTATCATGAAACCCGAGTTCTTGGAAGCAGCGCGCGATGCTGCTCGTAAGTCGGTAGTATTGTTGAAGAATGAGAATAACTTTTTCCCGATACAACCCTCCGAACGTAAGACTGTAGCCTTGATAGGCCCTATGGTGAAAGAACGTAACAGTGTGAACGGTGGTTGGGGGGGACGGGGAGACCGTCAACGGAGTGTCACTCTTTTTGAAGGGTTGGAAAAAAAGTACGGAAACTCGAACGTACGTTTTCTTTATGCCGAAGGCTGCGATCTTCGCAAGCCTGGAACTGCAGGATTTGCACAAGCTGTGTCCGTGGCTCGTCAGGCAGATGTCATTCTGGTTGCTGCCGGTGAAGACCAGAACTGGAGTGCCGAGGCTGCTTGCCGCACGGACATCACCCTGCCTGCTTCGCAGCGCGACTTGCTGAAGGAACTTAAGAAAACGGGTAAGCCCATCGGATTGGTATTGATGAACGGTCGTCCGCTGGAACTTACTTGGGAGGACGAGAATATGGATGCTATTCTCGAAGCCTGGTATCCGGGCACGATGGGTGGTCATGCCATTGCCGATGTCATCGCAGGCGACTATAATCCTGCCGGAAAGCTGACAATGAGTTTTCCACGTTCGGTGGGGCAGCTCCCGCTTTACTATAACCACAAGAACACCGGACGACCGCTTCCTCCGGACAATCCGAAGATGGATTACAAGTCTTCTTATATTGACTGTCCCAATTCTCCGCTTTATCCTTTTGGATATGGCTTAAGTTATACTAGCTTTGAGGTGGATAACTTGAAGTTGGACAAGGAGGAGCTGAAAAAGGGGGAAACACTTACCGTTACAGTGGATGTAGCCAATATCGGTAAAGTCGGTGGTGAAGAGGTGGTACAGCTTTATATTCGCGACCTTGTGGGAAGTGTGACTCGTCCGGTGAAAGAATTGAAGGGTTTTCAAAAGCTGTATCTCAAGGCTGGCGAGAAGAAGTCGCTGACATTTGTGCTGACTGAAGAAGACCTTGCCTTTTGTGGTGCTGATATGAAGATGCAGGTGGAACCGGGGGAATTCCGGCTCTGGGTAGGAACATCGTCGGCAGATGAGCGGAATGAATCTGTTTTTACGTTGATATGATAAATTGAAAAATCTTATAAATCATTGAAGATGATGAATCATAAACTATCTTTAGGACTTGCCATGCTTCCATTGGTTCCTGCTGTTCAGGCTCAGGAACAAGGCAGGCAAGACGGTGAACGTCCTAACATTATTTTTATCATGAGTGATGACCATGCACAGCAGGCTATGAGTATCTATGGTCATCCTATAGGTAAAGTGGCACCTACTCCTAATATTGACCGTATCGGGCAGGAAGGAGCTGTGTTCTGGAATAATTATTGCTGTAATTCTATTTCAGGCCCCAGTCGCGCCGCGATACTTACTGGCAAGCATAGCCATAAGAACGGCTTCATGAAGAATTGGGCACTAGGTTTCGACGGCTCTCAGCAGACGTTGCCTAAACTGTTGCAACAAGGCGGCTATGAGACTGCCGTCATCGGTAAATGGCATCTTATTTCCAAGCCGACGGGATTTGACCATTGGATGATTCTCAATGACCAAGGCGAATACTGTAACCCACAGTTCATTACCGAGGGGGACACTACTATTCATAAAGGATATGTGACCGACCTCATTACTCAATATTGTGAGGAATGGATGGACAACGGTCGTGACAAGAACAAGCCGTTCTTCCTGATGATGCACCACAAAGCCATTCACCGCAATTGGGTACCTGCCGAACGGCATTATCGTTTGTATGAACACGCCAAGTTCCCGCTTCCCGATAATTATTACGATGCCTATGAGGGACGTTACGCAGCACAGATGCAGAAGATGAGTATATACCGTGACATGTACGAAGGTCACGATTTGAAGATGGTTGCGGGTATCGATAGCGACAGCCTGCTCTTTGACCCTTGGCCGCACGCTTTCATGGGAACAATGACACCGGAAGAACGCCGCCGTTTCCTTGATGCTTACCGCGATCGAAATAATGAGTTCTATTCCAAGCCACGTTCATTTAAGGAAGTGGCTGAATGGAAATACCAACGTTACCTGCAAGACTACATGGCTTGTGTAGCAAGTGTGGACGAGAGTGTGGGCGAGATACTGGACTATCTCAAACGTACGGGGTTGGACAAGAATACGATTGTAGTCTATACCACCGATCAAGGCTTCTACTTGGGCGAACATGGCTGGTTTGACAAGCGTTTCATGTACGAAGAGTCTTTTGGTATGCCGATGGTGATGCGCTGGCCGGGACATATCAAACCGGGTACGCAAGTTACAGGTCTGACCCAGAACATCGACTTTGCTCCTACTTTCCTTGATATGTGCGGCATCTCCATTCCGCAGGACATGCAGGGCGTTTCGTTCAAGGAACTGGTGGAAAAAGGCAAGACACCGCGCGACTGGCGTAAGTCCTTGTACTATCACTATTATGAGTTTCCCGGCTTCCACAGCGTGCGTGCCCATTACGGTGTGAAGATGGAACGCTACAAGCTGATGCACTTCTACGTGGATGACAATTGGGAACTTTATGATCTCAAGACAGACCCTGAAGAGATGCACAATCTTTATGGGAAGAAGGGAATGGAGAAGATTACCACCGAACTGAAGGCTGAACTGGCACGCTTGCAAAAAGAATACGATGTGCCGCAGGAGTTATGCCGCTGAAAAGCTACCGGAAGACATATTGAACATTAATAACCTGATAATAAAGATAAAAGATAATGAGAAGACTGATTACTAATCTGCTGCTGGCATTATTATGCTTGGCGTCTCCCCTTTTGGCGCAGGACATGCGCATGGATACTTATTGTAATCCGCTGAATGTAGACTATACCTATATGATATACAATTCTTCGAAAGATATCTCCTACCGCTCGGGTGCCGACCCTGCCGTAGTAGAGTTTCGTGGAGAATATTATATGTTCGTTACCCGTACGCACGGCTACTGGCATTCTACGGATTTGCAAAACTGGAATTTTATCAATCCGGGGGAAAACTGGTATCCACAAGGTTGTAACGCTCCGGCGGCACATAACTACAAGGATTCAGTACTTTATGTCTGTGGCGATCCTTCGGGTGTGATGAGTGTGCTTTATACCGACAACCCCAAGTCGGGTAACTGGAAAGCCACTCCTGCCATCATCACCAACTTGCAAGACCCTGACCTTTTTCTTGATGATGACGGCAGTGCTTACATGTTCTGGGGCTCTTCCAACAAGTGGCCCATTCGCGGCATGAAGCTCAACAAGAACCATCGTTTCATACAAGAAGGCGAGAAGCTGGAACTTTTCAATCTCGACCCAGAGAAACATGGTTGGGAACGTTTTGGAGAAAATCATGCCGATACCGTGCTGGGCGGCTATATCGAAGGACCGTGGTTGACAAAGCACAACGGGAGGTATTACATGCAATATGCCGCTCCGGGCACTCAGTTCAATGTATATGCCGATGGTGTATATGTGGCCGACCATCCGATGGGACCTTATACCTATCAGAAACATAACCCCATTTCCTATAAGCCTGGCGGTTATATCAACGGTGCCGGTCATGGAAGTACGGTGCTCGGACCGGGTGGGCAATACTGGCATTTCGGTTCCATGGCTCTGCCCATTAATATGCACTGGGAACGCCGTCTCTGCATGTTCCCTACTTATTTTGACGAAGACGGCATCATGTATTGCGACACCCGTTTTGGTGATTATCCCCGTTATGCGCCTACTGTGCCTGGAAAGAAGGGTGAGTTCCGCGGCTGGATGCTTCTTTCTTACAACAAGCCTGCCAGATGTTCTTCGGCTGTAGAAGGTCATACTGCTGCCGGATTGACGGACGAGAATTGCAAGACTTATTGGCTGGCTTCTTCCAACGATGAAACACAGTGGGTGGAGATAGACCTTCAGGCACCTGCCACTGTAAACGCTATTCAGGTGAATTACAACGATTATAAGAGTGACATGTATGGCCGTTATCCCGGCCTACGCCACCGTTATACCATCGAAGGTTCTGTGGACGGCATCAACTGGACGCGCCTCGTCAACCGCAGCAATAGTTTCAAGGATACTCCGCACGATTACGTGGAATTGGAAACCCCTGCTCGGGTACGTTATGTACGTTACAAAAACATTCATGTTCCTACACCGCACCTTTCCATTTCTGCCATCCGTATTTTCGGTCTGGGCGAAGGTAAGGCGCCTGCTCAAGTGAAGACATTTGACCCTCACCGTCACGAAGATCGTCGTGACATCACGCTGACTTGGAAACCGGTGAAAGGTGCACAAGGATACAACATCCTTTGGGGTATTGCGCCGGACAAGCTTTACAGTTCTTGGATGGTGTATGGTGACGAGTGTAGGCATCTGATGAAATGTCTCTCTACCGACCAGGAATATTATTTTGCTATCGAAGCTTTCAATGAAAGCGGTGTATCTCAAATTTCTGCCGTTAAAGAAGTGAGATAATGTGTTGTAAAATGAGGGTGTGCCATCAACCGTTTTGACACACCCTCATTTGTCGTTTTATGTGTATTTTGTTTATTGTCAGCTTAATAAAACTATGGATAAAAAGTCGTATTGCATCGCTTGGTTGATGTTGTTGTTCGTCGGTTCATTACATGCACAATATCGTACTACTACCTACTGTAACCCTCTTAATCTGGACTATACTTATCCTTTTCACAATTCCCATTTGGGCAAGTCCTATCGTTCGGGTGCCGACCCTGCTGTAGTGGAGTTTCGGGGGGAGTATTATATGTTCGTTACCCGTTCCTGGGGTTACTGGCATTCCAAGGACTTGCTGAATTGGGACTTTATTACTCCCGAAAAATGGTATTTCGAAGGTTGCAATGCTCCTGCTGCCCATAATTATAAAGATTCCGTACTCTATGTTTGTGGGAATCCATCCGGAGCCATGAGCATACTTTATACCGATAATCCCAAACGGGGGGACTGGAAGGCAGTGCCATCGGTACTCCACGACCTTCAGGATCCTGCCCTTTTCATTGATGATGATGAACGTGCTTATATGTATTGGGGGTCTTCCAACCGTTGGCCTATCCGTGGTAAGGAACTTGATATGAAGAATAAATTCCTGCCGATAGCGAAAAAGCCGGATTCACTGCTCTTTCTCCGTCCTGACATTCATGGGTGGGAACGTTTTGGCGAAAATCATACCAGTGACATCAAGCCATTCATCGAGGGTGCGTGGATGACGAAACACAATGGGAAATATTATTTGCAATATGCCGCTCCGGGCACTCAGTTCAATGTGTATGGTGACGGTGTTTATGTAGGAAAATCTCCTTTGGGTCCCTTTCAGTACGCGGCTCATAATCCGTTCTGCTACAAGCCGGGAGGATTTGCTACCGGTGCCGGGCATGGAAGTACGGTTTGTGGTCCGGGAGGAATATACTGGCATTTCGGTACAATCCATCTGTCCATTAATTATAAGTTTGAGCGTAGGTTATGTATGTTTCCTACATTTTTTGATGAAGACGGTGTGATGTACTCTGATACTTACTTCGGTGACTATCCTCACTATTCTCCCGACCAGGTTTCGCGACAGACGACAAGCGGTGGTTTCCGGGGCTGGATGTTGCTTTCTTATGGCAAACCCGTGAAGGCTTCTTCGCAATTAGAAAGTTATCCGGTGGAAAATGTGACGGACGAGAACTTGAAAACCTTCTGGGTGGCCGAAAAAAATGACGATAAGCAATGGGTGGAGATAGACCTTGAAGAAGTGAGTGACGTGTATGCCTTGCAACTGAATTTCTTTGACTATGAGGAAACCGGATTTTGGGGACGTATGCCAAACCTCCGGCAACGCTATCTTGTAGAAGCTTCGGTGGATGGTGCCCGTTGGCGGGTATTGGTGGACTATCGCAACAGTTTCCGTGATGCCCCTCATAATTACATAGAACTGGATCAACCGATAGAAGCACGCTATATTCGTTATCGCCACCATTACGTGCCGGGCAAGAATCTGGCAATGGGGGATATTCGCGTGTTCGGTTTGGGACGTGGGAAAAAACCGGCTACGGTAAAAGGTTTTACGGTAGTGCGTGAAGCGGACGAACGTAATGCCCGCATTTCTTGGAAATCGGTGAAGGGTGCGCAAGGCTATAATGTATTGTGGGGTGTTGCTCCTGATAAATTGTATAGTTCGTGGATGGTATATGGCGATAATTCATTAGACTTACGTGCCCTCACGGTGGGACAAAAATATTATTTTGCCATCGAATCGTTTAATGAAAATGGTATTTCGCAACGTGTCTTTCTTCGAGAGGCGCACTGATTGTATAAAATGAACAGTAATGAAACAGATAATACACTCTTTTTTATATGGTAGTGCCGTTTGGGCTGCTTGTACTGTATCGCAGGAGGTCAAGGCCGGTGGGATCCCTGTCTCTACCACAGAGGATGGAGATGCTGTTAGCCCAAACATTGTTTGTGTGGTATGTGAAGACATCGGTCCTTGGCTGCACTGTTTCGGTGACAGTGTGGCAGTGACTCCGACTATTGACGCCCTTGCGGCAGAGGGTATACGCTATACCAGCATTTATGGGACAGTGGGTGTTAGTGCTCCTTCGCGTGCGGCACTTATTACGGGAATGTATCCCACGCATATCAATGCCAACTATATGCGTACGCAAGGGGGGCAGATTGCACGTCCACCGGCGGTAACCGGTTACGATATTGTGTTACCCGAGGGAATAAAGTGCTATACCGAGCTGTTGCGTGCCGCTGGCTATTATTGTACGAACAACCCGAAAACCGACTATCAGTTTCTACCGCCTTTGACCGCTTGGGACGAATGTGGCAGGCAGGCGCATTGGCGCAACCGTCCTAAAGGGATGCCTTTTTTCGCTATATTCAATACCCTTGCCTCGCATGAGCAAAAGGTGTGGGAAAGTGCGAAGGATACGCTTTACGTCTCTCCCGACGATGTGGTGTTGCCACCCTATTATCCTGAGGACAGCATTGTGCGCCGCGATATTGCTGTCATGTACAGCAATATTTACCGCATGGATTGTTTTGTCCGCCAGATGATTGATGAATTGAGGGCGGCAGGCGAGTGGGATAATACCATTCTTATCTTTTATTCGGATAATGGTGGACCGCTTCCTCGGCAGAAACGTGAAATAACAGAGGTTGGTACCCATATTCCTCTCATTATCCGTTATCCGGACGGACGGTTGGCCGGCAGTATTGATGATGGACTTCGCAGTGTCATTGACATTCCACCAACGATTCTTTCATTGGCGGGTATCAAGCCTCCTGCCTATATGGATGGCAAGGCATTTGCTGGGAAATATGCTTCGCCATCGCGGCGCTATGTTTTTGCCGCACGTGACCGTATGGATAAGTGTTATGACCAGCAGGGGGGCGTACGTGACCGCCGTTATCGTTATATCTGTAATTATACTCCCAATCAGCCCGGCTATCAGCCGGTAGGATTTCGTCTGAACATGCCGATGATGCGCCGTATGCTTCAACTCCATGAAGAAGGCGCGCTCGATGAGAATCAGGAAAGCTGGTTTGTTTGGCCCCGTCCGCGTGAAGAGTTCTATGATTTGGAGAAAGACCCTCATGAGATGTGCAATCTGATTAATGATCCGGCTTACCGGAAATACATTGACCGTTTGCGGAAGGTGTATCGGCAGTGGGAAAGGAAATATTGGCAATGTCGTCCGCTGACAGAACCGGAAATAGTACAAACTATGTGGCCGGACGGTGTACAGCCGCTCGTGTCAGCTCCGCAGATTGTACAAAAGGGGGGGCAGGTTAAGCTGGAGTGTTCCACTCCTGGAGTCTCTTATGCCTATCAGTTGAATGGTCGGGGACGGAATGGAGAGAAACATTGGAATCTATATGTTGAGCCGTTTGTTGTCCATAAGGGAGACCGGGTGGCAGTGCAGGCTTTCCGGGTGGGATATAAGAAGAGTGAGATAGTAGACTTTTTAATTGAACATTAATTTTGTAGGATATGAAGAATACAGTTTGTACAGCCTTGATGCTGTTGATGTCTGTGTGTATGTATGCGCAGGAGTTGTATGGAGAGTATGAAAAGAAAGTGTATGTCTCTTCGCAGGGAGATTCGTTGAAGTACCGTTTGCTGCGTCCCGAAGCAGAAAAGGCAGGGAAGAAATATCCGTTGGTGCTTTTTCTGCATGGTGCGGGCGAACGAGGAGATGATAATCAGAAGCAATTGGTGCATGGTGGGCAGATGTGGCTCAATCCGGTGAACAGAGAGGAATATCCGGCTTTTGTATTGGCTCCCCAGTGTCCTAAGGAAGATTATTGGGCTTATGTGGGTCGTCCCAAGTCGTTTGTACCTGGAGAAATGCCCGAGGTACAGGAGCCTACGCGTATATTCCGCACATTGAAGGAGTTGCTGGATACCTATTTGGCTATGCCCCAGGTGGATAAAGACCGGATTTATGTGATGGGACTTTCCATGGGCGGTATGGGGACGTTTGATTTGGCGATACGTTATCCCGAAGTTTTTGCCGCAGCCGTTCCCATCTGCGGTATTGTGAATCCGGCAAGGCTTTCTGCCGCCAAAGACGTGAAGTTCCGTATTTATCACGGAGATGCCGATAACATTGTTCCGGTAGAAGGTTCGCGTCAGGCTTACAAGGCCTTGAAGGCTGCTGGTGCCGATGTTGAGTATATCGAATTCCCCGGAGTCAATCATGGCAGCTGGACACCGGCGTTCAATGATTCTGAGTTTATGGGTTGGCTGTTTAATCAGAAGAAAAAATGATGAGGATATTGTCTGTTATCGGAGCGCTCTTTTTAGGGGGCGCTTTTTTTACTTCTTGCACCACTTCTGGTAGGGTAAGTACTTTTGTGGTCTTACCGGATACGCAGACTTATCTGGAACAATGTCCGGAGGTCTTTGATTCGCAAGTGGACTGGTTGGTTGCCAACCGTAAGAAAATAGATGCCGTGTTCCAAGTGGGAGATTTGACACAAGATAATTCTCCGGTGGAATGGGCGTATATGCAGAAAGCTTTTCATCGTATCAGCCAAGCGGGAATACCTTATTCTGTCGTGTGGGGAAATCATGATATTGGCAGTAAGCCCGGCAAGTTTTCGGACGTGCATAACACTGCAATGGCCAACAAGTATTTCCCTCTTTCTGACTATAAGCAGAAGAGTTATTGGGGAGGCAGTGCGGATGGAAAGACATTGGATAACTATTACATAAACCTTAGGTCGGGCGATACCGATTGGCTGGTCTTGAATCTGGAATTCGGACCTTCCGATGAGGCTCTGCAATGGGCCGATTCCATAGTGGGTATTCATCCGGATAAGCTTGTCATATTGAATACACACGCCTATTTGTATTGTGACAGTACGTTGCATGACGGGAAAGACTGGTGGCGTCCTCAAGGATATGGCATCGGCAAAGAGCCCGGGCGCACAGTGAACGATGGCGCTGGAATCTGGAAGAAATTGCTTCTCAGACATCGCAATGTGATAGCTGTCTTTTGTGGGCATGTCTTGAAAAGCGGAGTTGGCACGCTGGTCTCTATAGGGCAAGAGGGGAATAAAGTGTATCAGATGCTGGCAAACTATCAGCGTGGTGTGGAAGGCAGTAAATTGGGAGGTGAGGGCTACTTACGCATTGTAACTTTTAACCGGAAGACAAGGGAGATAGATGTGAAGACCTATTCGACTTGGAATAAAGCCTATCACCCCTCCGAACATCATAACTTTAAGTTCAGAGAGGTGGACTTTGACGAATATCTGCGCTGAGACTTAAGTCCTTTCAGCGTAATCTCCGTTACTTTTTATCAGTTCTATCAGCTTTTCTACCGCCTCTTCTTCGGGAATGTTCTTTTCGATGCACTCCTTCTTCTTGTAGAGGCTGATTTTGCCTCGTCCGGCGCCTACATAGCCATAATCAGCATCGGCCATTTCTCCGGGGCCGTTGACAATGCATCCCATGATTCCTATCTTGAGTCCTTTCAGATGGCCGGTGGCTGCCTTGATACGGGCAATGGTACTTTCCAGATCGTAGAGGGTGCGTCCGCAGCCGGGACAAGAGATGTATTCGGTCTTGCTGGTACGTACACGTCCGGCTTGCAGGATACCGAAAGCAGTGGCATCCACTACTTTGCCGCTTATGGTTTCTCCTTGGTTGAAGAGAAGGATACCGTCACACAGACCGTCGAAGATGAGTGCTCCCATGTCTGCAGCCGCTTTGATTTGCAGATTCTCTAATTCATTTTCTGCGTAGTGTTCAAAGAAGACTACCGGATTTTTCAGGCCCTCCTTCATCATCTGGTGTACCAGAGCGCGTTGTTCTCCCAATCGGTTGGGATGATTGCTTTGCGAAACCAATACAACTTCCGGATGATACTTTAGGCAGGCGATGGCTTCGTCATTCAATCCCATATACGTGATGAAGAGGAATTTCAAGGAAGCGCCGCAGCTGCTTAGGAAAGGAAGCTGGTCTCCTTTAAAGGCAGGCCAGGCATTGTCCGGTTCCGTTCTGCCGTTACTGTGCTCCATCCAGACATCGGCATCGATGATACATTGCATGCCTTCCGGAAGTTGTTCGGGGATGGAACGTCCCGTATAGATATAGTCCGGCACGAATTGCGGATTGAAGTCCATGTCCCCGTCCAGGCGTGCGGCAATGACCACGGGCAGATTGTCTCCGCCGATATTGTGTACGGCGGCAGTCTCGCGGCGGGTGGGAGAGAGATAATTGAATTCCGGCACATCTGCTCCGGGGATATAAGGATGGTCGTGGCGCTGCACGATATAGTCCACCAATTTGCGGGCTACGGGGATTTCCGCCTCCGGAGCTTCGCTCAGGGAAACCCGGATGGTGTCACCCAAGCCGTCTGCCAGCAGGGCGCCGATGCCCAAGGCCGATTTGATGCGTCCGTCTTCTCCGTCTCCGGCTTCCGTTACACCGAGATGCAACGGGAATCGCATACCTTCCTGCTCCATGACGGCTGCCAGCAAGCGTACTGTCTTTACCATGACCACTGTATTGGATGCTTTGATGGAAATGACCACATCCGTGAAATTCTCTTGTACGCAGATGCGCAGAAACTCCATACAAGATTCCACCATGCCTTCCGGTGTATCGCCATAGTGCGACATGATGCGGTCGGATAATGAACCGTGGTTTACGCCGATGCGGATGGCAGTATGGTTCTCCTTGCAGATATTAAGGAAGGGTACAAAGCGGTCGTGTATCTTCTGCAACTCCTGGGCATACTCTTCATCGGTATACTCCAAATGTTTGAAAGTACGTGCTGCATCCACATAGTTTCCCGGATTGATGCGGACTTTTTCTACATACTGTGCTGCTACGTCCGCTACCTTCGGATTGAAGTGAATGTCGGCGACAAGCGGCACCATATATCCGTCCTGGCGTAGGCCTATGTTGATATTCATCAGGTTTTCAGCCTCTTTGATGCCTTGGGCCGTGAGGCGTACATACTCTCCTCCGGCGTCGACAATACGTTTGGTTTGCGCCACACTGGCTTCTGTGTCCTGCGTAGCGGTGTTCGTCATACTTTGTATGCGGATAGGATTGGAGCCGCCCATAGGGGTGGCTCCGATGTTTACTTCTGACGTTTCCCGTCGGGAATAGTTAAATAGATCCACGATGATATTTACAGTTAAAGGATTAAAAGATTTACGATTGGATGATTTACGATGTACGATTGAAGATACCAAGAAGTAATTTCAATCGTACATCGTAAATCATCCAATCGTAAATCAATTGGTTTTGTATTCGTACTTCACATCCTTCAAGTCCTCATTTGCCTTGACTATTTTCTTTTTCAGCCCTTCTTTGTAGGTGGCAAATGTTTCGGCCAATGAGGAATCGCCCAATGCCAGCATTTGTACGGCAAGGATGGCAGCGTTCATGGCACCATTAATGGCAACGGTGGCTACCGGTATGCCCGGAGGCATCTGGATGATGGAGTAGAGGGCATCTACGCCATCGAGTACGGCCCCTTTTACGGGAACCCCGATTACCGGCAGTGTGGTATTGGCAGCAATGACGCCGGGCAGGGCGGCAGCCATACCGGCAGCAGCGATAATCACTTTAATGCCGCGTTGACGGGCATTCTTGGCAAATTCCTCCACTGCTTCCGGTGTGCGGTGGGCAGAGAGAGCGTTCATTTCGAACGGTACATGCAGGTCATTGAGCAATTGCGCGGCTTTCTCCATAACGGGGAGGTCGGAAGTGCTACCCATGATGATGCTAACGATTGGAGACATGAATCTTTAAATTATTAAAGGGTTAATTTTATAAGGGTTAGGGATTAACGATTAGGGGTTAGGGACTGCGCTATCATTCCGTCCGGTGCTAATCGCTAACCCCTAATCCTTTCATTTCATTCGTTTATCAGCGCTTTGTAGGCTTCGGCATCCAGCAGGCTGTCGAAGTCGGCATCAGCGGCGGGTTTGATTTTGATGAGCCAGCCTTCGCCGTATGGGTCCTGGTTTACCAGTTCCGGCTGGTCGGCAAGGGCTTCGTTTTGCTCCAGAATCTCACCGGCTACGGGCAGGAAGAGGTCTGATATGGTTTTTACTACTTCGATGGTACCGAACACTTCGTCGGCAGCCAATGTTTCACCTTCGGTCGGGATGTCGACAAACACAATGTCACCCAGTTGCTCTTGTGCATAATCGGTAATACCTACATAGGCTACATCACCTTCCAGGCGAATCCATTCGTGTTCTTTGGTGTACTTTACATTAGTCGGGAAGTTCATGATCATTAGTTTTTAAGGGTTGATACTATGTAAATTAAAAGTTGAAAATTAAAAATTAAACAAGGCTCTTAAAAGAGGAAGATTCGGAACAGTATGTTGCTCAGCGGGTGGAGTACCAGCAGCGAGCAGATAAGCCCTACGGCAAAGCCTCCCATAACTTCGCCCAGGGTGTGGTGTCGCAGGATGATGCGGGCGGTGCCCAACACGCCAGCCACCAGTATAAAGAGGCATAGCCACCATACGGGATTGTAGCTGAACAAGGCGCTGAAAGCTACCAGTCCGCCAATTACGGCTCCGGCGCCTGCCATGTGTTCGCTCAGTTTCCATTTTAAGTTGACAATGACGCAGATTATCATCACTACCAGAGCGGAGAGTATGATACCGGTCATGTACCACGGGATATTGAGCCGGTGCATCATGAGCAGGCAGAATACATAAGAAGTGATGGTCAGAATAAAGGGAATGTATCTCCTTTTTCGTTCCACCAGTTCTTCCGGACTGAAACCGTTGATTTTGCGGAAGATGAAGATAGTCAGTGTAGGCATCAGGATGGTGAAGCAATACACCACGCCCAATACTATCAACTTGTACTGCAACGGCATGATGCGCAGGTACGAGAATATAAACAGAACCAGAAATGCCAGGAAAGGGATGGAGAACGGTGTGAATACCGCCGAAATCACTTTCGCTGTTCTGATTAAAGTTTTATCTGCTATAATATGCTCTTCCACAACCTAATTTTATTTACGATTTGACTATTTACAATTTACTATTTGAATGCACTAATCTTTAAACCTTAATCCCTAATCGCTCATCCTTTTCTCTCATCTTCTCAGTCTTGCCACGGGGATATTCATCTGTTGGCGATACTTTGCCACCGTGCGGCGGGCTATGGGATAGCCTTTCTCCTTCAGCAGCTCGGTCAGTTCGTCATCGGTCAGAGGCTTTTTCTTGTCCTCGTTGTCAATGCACTCTTTGAGTATCTTGCGTATTTCGCGTACAGACATCTCTTCGCCGTCTTCGGTTGTGTAGCCGTCGTTGAAGAAGAACTTCAGCGGGTAGATGCCGTAGTTGGTCTGTACATACTTGCTGTTGCTCACACGGGAGATGGTCGAGATGTCCAACCCGGTGCGTTCGGCAACATCTTTCAGAATCATGGGGCGGAGCAATGACTCGTCTCCTTCGAGGAAGAAAGGACGTTGCAGGTCTATGATGGCCTGCATGGTGGTCATCAGCGTATTCTGGCGTTGCTTCACGGCATCGATGAAACCTTGTGCGGCATCCATTTTTTGTTTGAGGAACATCATGGCTTCGCGGGATTCCTTGGACTGGTTGGCCCGGTTCTTGGTGTGTTCTTCCACCATCTCGGTGAAGTCGCGGCTCATGCGCAGTTCCGGCACGTTGCGGTTGTTCAGTGTCACGTTGATGGTACCGTCGTCATAAGTGTCTACCAGGAAGTCGGGCACAATCTGCTGCATGTTCTTGCCGATGGCTTCGCCGAGCGAGGCACCGGGACGGGGATTCAGCTTGCAGATTTCCTTAACGGCTTGTTGCAGGGTATCTTCGCTGATACCTAATTTCTGCATAATCTTGTCCCAATGCTTGCGGGTGAACTCTTCGTAGCACTGGGTAAGAATATCTTCTTCTATATAGTATTGTGGAGGCGAGGGCATGGGCCGTTGCGCTTCCTTACGTCGAATCTGGATGAGCAGGCACTCTTGTAGGGTGCGGGCGCCCAGACCGGCGGGGTCGAAGTCTTGTATAATCTTCAATACTTCTTCCAGCTCTTCGGGAGAAGCGTCGATACCGGCGTAGATGGCGAGTTCGTCGCTGATACTGTCCAGCGATTTGCGCAGCAGGCCATCGTCGTCCAGCGAGCCGATGAGATATTCGGCCAGTTCGCGCTGGTGCGGAGTCAAGTCCTGCTCGCCGAGCTGCTGGCGCAAGGTTTCATAGAAGGAGGTGGCGTCGGAGAAAGGAATTTCTTCTGCCTGCTCCCCTTTGCTGCGGTTGTTCTCCTGCAGCTTGTAGTCGGGGATATCGTCTTCGTTCAGATAATCGCTTAAAGAATCATAGCTAGTGTCTCCACCATCTTCTGAGCCGGTTTCCGCATCGGGTGTGTCGGGGTATTCGTCGCCAGGAGTATCCTCCTTACCCTCTTCCAGTGCCGGATTTTCCAGAAGTTCGGCACGTACGCGGTCCTCTAGTTCCACGGCGGGAAGTTCCAGCAGCTTTACCACCAGAATTTGTTGCGGCGACAGCGTTTGTATCTGCTGTTGCGCTTGGGTCTGTACTTGTCGGGAGCCTTGTGCCATATTTTTATAAATTATTCAATGCACTCATTGTGCATCTTCTTTCAGATATTTACCGCAAAAATAGTGAATAGTTCGATAACACGAAACCTCTCTGATGATATTTAACAAGAAAAGAGAAAACAAGCTTTTGCCAATAGCTTGGCAAACTTTTGCCATGCCTATGGCAAGACTTTGCCAACGCGGTGGCAAAACTTTGCCAAAGGCTTGAAAAACGTTGGCAAAATAGTCTTCTGATTATGAACTATATAGATTAATCTCCTTTTTGTATTATCTTCTTTCAAAGATTATCTATATCTTTGTCCTATAACTACTAAAACAAGGAATGTTATGTTTGCTAAAGAAACGTATGTGCAGCGCAGGGCCCAGCTGAAAAAAACGATAGGCTCCGGAGTGTTACTGTTTTTGGGTAACGATGAACAAGGTTTGAACTATGAGGACAATACTTTCCGTTACCGCCAGGATTCCACTTTTCTCTACTATTTTGGCTTGTCGTTTGCCGGGCTGTCAGCTCTCATCGACATAGATGAAGATAAAGAAATCATTTTTGGCGATGAGCTGACCATCGACCATATTGTCTGGATGGGTACCCAGCCCACCCTTCACGAAAAGGCTTCTGCTGTGGGAATTTCCGAAACCCGTCCTTTTGCCGACATCGTCGGTTATCTGCACAAGGCTGTACAGAAGGGACAGACCATCCATTATTTGCCCCCTTATCGTGCCGAGCATAAGTTGAAACTGATGGACTGGCTGGGTGTTCCTCTGGCACGTCAGGAAGGGTCTGTACCGTTTATCCGTGCGGTGGTGGCACAGCGCAACTACAAGTCGGCAGAAGAAATAGCGGAAATAGAAAAGGCATGCGACGTGACTGCTGACATGCACATCACCGCAATGAAGGTGCTTCGTCCGGGCATGTACGAATACGAGGTTGTGGCCGAAATGAACCGTATCGCCGAGATGAACAACTGCGAGCTGTCTTTTGCCACGATTGCTACTGTCAACGGCCAGACCCTGCATAACCACTATCACGGCAACCGGGTGCAACCGGGAGACCTCTTCTTGATTGATGCCGGCGCCGAGCTGCCTTCGGGTTACTGTGGTGACATGTCGTCTACCGTGCCGGCGGACAAGACTTTTACTCCACGCCAGCGTGCCGTTTACGAAATCCAGAACGCCATGCATCTGGAGTCTGTTAAAGCGCTTCGCCCGGGCATTCCCTATATGAAGGTGTACGAGCTTTCCGCCCAAGTGATGGTGGAGGGGCTGAAAGAGCTGGGATTGATGAAGGGCAATGCCGAAGATGCCGTGCGCGAAGGGGCGCATGCCTTGTTTTATCCCCATGGACTGGGCCATATGATGGGGTTGGATGTGCACGATATGGAGAACCTGGGTGAGCTCTGGGTAGGCTATGACGGTCAGCCCAAGAGTACGCAGTTCGGCCGCAAGAGCCAGCGTCTTGCCATCCCTCTGGAACCGGGCTTTGTGCATACGGTTGAGCCGGGCATCTACTTCGTCCCCGAGCTGATTGACTTATGGAAAGGAGAGAAGAAGTTCATGGACTTCATCAACTACGATAAGGTGGAAGAATACCGCAATTTCGGCGGCATCCGTAATGAGGAGGATTATCTGATTACCGAAACGGGAGCACGTCGCTTGGGCAAGAAAATTCCACTGACACCGGAAGAGGTGGAAGCGTTGCGTTGACAACCACATCCTTAATATACACAGAGAGCCGTTTGTCCCGATAATGCCGGTGGCAAGCGGCTCTCAAATTTAGGGGTCATACAGATTGTATTATGTATGGTTTATGCGTGCAGTTCCAGTACGAACCGTGCTCCCTTGTTGTAGCTGCTGTCTAGTGTCAAGCTGCCGTTCATCTTGGTGGCAATCAGTGAGCAGATGGGGAGTCCCAGGCCGTCGCCTTGCGTCAGGTCTTTCACTTCGGTGAAAGGCTTGAAGATGTTTTCGCGTTGCTCCTCGGGGATACCGCAACCGGTGTCGCTGATGATGAACTGGTGGGTGTGCGCACCACGTTTCTTGAAGTCCAGCCATATTTTTCCTCCAGTAGGGGTGTACTCGGCGGCGTTTTCCAACAAATGCAGCAAGACGCGTTCCAGTTGCTCAGGGTTGATTTTCACATTCAATTTGGGGGCATTCACGGTCAGGGTGACATCTTCTTGTGTCATTCCTTTGATTTTGTCCATGATGCCTTCACAGAAAGTGGAGATATTCTTCTCCTGCACTTCGTAGGGTTCGGACAAGGTGGTTTCCAATTCGGACAGTTCCTGGATATGGTTGGAGAATGCATGCAGGGCTTTTACGCCCGGCAGTGAGGCGTCGAGCGTGTCCAGTGTCGGTTCCATTTGGGCGGAAATGTTCTGGATAAATTTGGTTTTCAGCTCATTGTGCTCATTAGCAATGCTGATGGCCTTCTTCTGTTTACGGGTGAGGATGATGAAACGCAGCAATACGATGGCGCCGAATACCAGTGCGGCGGCAAGGATGGCGGCGAGTATGCAAAGCCCGATGATGATGTACTGCTTGGCGCTTAGGGAATCATCTTTCTCCTGGATAGTGGCCAGGCTTTCATCGTATTTCTTCTTCAGGGCGTTCAGTTCCTCTTGGGCGGTAAGCGCCTTTACGGAGTCGGTCCATAGGATGTACTTGTCGTAGGTGCGTGCCACCAGTCCGGCATTGTTTGCTTTGCGGGCAATGCTGATAAGAGTCTTGTAGCATTCGTCTACTTTGGCGTAGTTCTTCTGTTCCTTATATTGCCCTATCAGGCGGTTGGTAGCCGCATCACCTTGTGTGTTCATGCCGAAGGTGTAGTAATAGTTGGCCTGCGTATAAAGCAGGTCGTTGCTCAGAGAGTCGTTGTGAGAGGCTTTGGCGGTCTCTTCCAGTTTGGTCAGCTGTTCCTTGGCACGTGCGGGATTTTTCAGGTTGATGTACATCTGCAGGCGTTCCTTGTTGATGCGGAAACGTAGGTTGGGCATGGCCTTGCCCGTTTTCTGTTCGCCGGTTGCCACCACTTGCTCGGCACCGCGCAGCAGTTCAAAAGCTTCTTTATAGTAATTCTCCCGATGGTAGAGGGCGCTGGCATTGACGCCGCATTCCACTGCCTGGGCATACTTGTCTTGCGTGGCAAAGGCATTGTAGGCTTGCAGGAATAGATAGCGGGCTTTGATATATTCTTTTTTCGTAAGATTTTCTTGTGCTTGTTTCATCAATTCGTCTGCACGGTTTTGCGCATGGAGTTGAGTAAAGATGCAGAAAGTCGCTAAGAGAAGTATCGAAATAATTTTTTTCATGTGTACGTTTGTTTTATTTGCTCACAAAGTTAGAATAAAAACTTAGTATTTGAAGCTACTGCCTCCTAAAAATTCTCTCAATAAGGATGTCGGTGGAATTTCTTTGTCCTGCACGGGGGTGAAATATTTGATGAATTTCAGCAACCGGTAGGCTTCTGCGTATTCCGGACAGTTCCGTGGAACACTGGTAAGGATGGGCTCTGCGTGGCAGCGGAGCACGGCGAATTCGAACAAGAGGGCAGAGTTGAACATAACGTCGGCATTTTCCTGATAGGGGAATATCCATTTGTCCTCGCCGGCACGTACACTGGGCCAGCGTGAAATGGTCTCTTGTGCCGAGTAGCCGCGGTAGTTGAAGTCGCGGATGATGCGGCGCAGCAGGCGGTTGTCCGTGGTGGGAATCCAGTTGTGGTCGTCCAGCGAGATGGTGGTCAGGGCAGATACATAAATCTTGTATTTGCTGGCGGCGGGAATCTGTGGTGTCAGTTCAGGGTTCAGGGCATGGATTCCTTCCAGGATGAGGATGGTATGCTCGTCGATGCGCAGCTTGTCTCCCTTGTACTCTTTCTTCCCGAGGTTGAAGTTGAAGCGGGGCAGCTCCACTTCTTCGCCACGGAGCAATGCTTGTAATTGGGTGTTGAAGAGCTCAAGGTCGAGGGCATAGAGCGATTCGTAATCGTAATTGCCGTTCTCATCGCGCGGGGTGTCTTCACGGTCTACGAAGTAGTTGTCCAGCGAGATGGGGTAAGGACGCAGGCCGTTGGTCATCAGCTGCACGCTGAGGCGTTTGCTGAAAGTGGTTTTTCCGGAAGACGAGGGGCCGGAGATGAGCACGAGCTTCACCCGGTTTCCGTTTTCGCCGCGGTGGTAGATGTCATCGGCAATCTGGGCTATCTTTTTTTCCTGCAGGGCTTCGGCTACGTTGATGAGGTCGGTGGCATGGCCTTCCTCGCAAGCCATGTTGAAGTCGCCTACGTTGCCCAGTCCCATAATGTAATTCCAGCGCAGGTGTTCCTTGAATACGTCGAGCATTTTCTCTTGTTTCACCACTTCTTCCAGTACATTTGGGTTTGCCCGGTTGGGGATGCGTAGCAGCAGGCCGTCGTAATACTTCACGATATCGAACAGCCAGATGTATCCGGTACTGGGCAACAGGTTGCCGTAGTAGTAGTCTACGGTGTCGCCCAGTGTGTAGTAATAGGTATATAGCGAGCCGGAAGTTTCCAGCAGCTTCACTTTGTCGTTCATGCCCCGTTCGTTGAAGATGCGTACAGCCTCGGTGGTGTGGCATTCTACACGGTGGTAGGGGATGTTCTCGGCAATGATTTCCTGCATCCGCTTCTTGATGGCTGCCACATCTTCCAGCTCTATGGGGCGGCCGATGCGCAGGTTGCAGAAGTAACCTTTGGATACCGGATGCTCTACGAACAGTTTTCCTTCCGGAAACAGCTCGCTGACAGCTTTGTAAAGAATGAAGCAGAGGGAACGGACATAGGTGCGCATACCTGAGGAGTCGCGTATGTCGAGAAATTCTACATCCTTATTGTTGTATACACGGAAATTCAGCCCTTCGGAACGGTTGTTGACCTTTGCACTGACTACCTGATAGGGGAAATTTAGATTAAAACCGTAATAAATATCCAAAAGTGAGCTCCCTATAGGGAATTCTTTAGAAATATTATTATTTTTGCAACAAATTTGTAACATGTGTTTCATGATGTCTCGTTTTTAGTGGGTTGACACGTTAAATATAGGACATTATAACACGTGAAGGAATGAAACACCTTAAATAATTAAAGATGGAATATTCTTTTTATGATTTTTTAAAGCTACTCGGCTCATTGGCACTGTTTCTTTACGGAATGAAGATTATGAGTGAGGGGCTTCAAAAATTTGCCGGTGACAGACTGCGGAAAATATTGACCGCAATGACAACCAACAGAGTGACCGGTGTGTTGACGGGCGTGCTGATTACAGCACTTGTACAATCTTCCTCTGCAACCACGGTGATGGTTGTAAGTTTTGTCAATGCGGGGTTGTTAACGCTTTCACAGTCCATAGGTGTCATAATGGGTGCTAATATCGGTACGACTGTTACGGCATGGATTATTTCAGCTTTAGGTTTCAAGGTGGACATTGCCGCCTTTGCTCTTCCTCTTCTTGCTTTCGGCATTCCTCTCCTCTTCTCTCAAAAAAGTAACCGCAAGTCTGTCGGTGAATTTATTTTCGGTTTCTCATTCTTGTTCATGGGGCTTTCCTATTTGAAAAACAATGCTCCTGACTTGAGCCAAAATCCTGATATGCTGTCATTTGTGCAGGACTATACCGACATGGGCTTTATCTCCATACTCCTTTTTGTGGGTATCGGTACGGTGTTGACCATGATTGTGCAGGCATCTGCGGCAACTATGGCCATTACGCTTATTATGTGCGCCAACGGCTGGATTAGTTTCGAATTGGGGGCAGCACTGGTTTTGGGAGAGAATATCGGTACAACCATCACGGCAAACCTTGCGGCGCTGACCGGTAATACGCAGGCAAGGCGGGCTGCTTTGGCCCACTTGGTGTTCAATGTGTTTGGTGTGATATGGGTGTTGTGTCTTTTCACCCCCTTTACCGAGGCTGTGTCATGGTTCGTAGAGAACGTGATGGGTACTAAAGATCCGGCTGTGGCCGTATCCTTCAAGCTTTCGGCATTCCATACTTGCTTCAATATCTGCAACGTGCTGATATTGATATGGTTCGTGAAGTTTATCGAACGTACGGTCTGTGCCATTATTCCAATGAAGGAGCAGGACGAGGAATATCGCTTGCGTTTTATCTCGGGCGGTATGCTTTCTACGGCAGAGCTGTCCATCCTGCAGGCAAGCAAGGAAATACATCTTTTTGCCGAACGTACCCGCCGTATGTTCGGAATGGTGCAGGACTTGCTGCATACGGAGAAGGATGATGATTTCAACAAAGTGTTCAGCCGTGTGGAGAAGTACGAGAATATCAGTGACAGCATGGAGCTGGAGATTGCCAATTATCTGAATCAAGTGTCCGAAGGGCGCCTGAGTTCGGAAAGTAAGTTGCAAATACGTGCCATGCTGCGTGAAGTGACGGAGATAGAGAGCATCGGCGACAGCTGTTATAACCTGGCACGTACCATCAACCGCAAGCGCCAGACCAATCAGGATTTCACCGAGAAGCAGTACGAGCATATCCATTTCATGATGAAGCTGACGGATGATGCCTTGGAGCAGATGATTGTCGTGGTGGAACATCCGGAGCATGCAGGCGCGGATGTGAACAAGTCCTTTAATTTGGAGAACGAAATCAATAATTACCGCAATCAGCTGAAGAACCAGAATATCTTGGATGTGAACAACAAGGAATATGATTACCAGATGGGTGTTTACTATATGGACATCATTGCGGAATGTGAAAAGCTGGGCGATTATGTGGTGAATGTAGTGGAAGCCAGCAGCGATATAAAAGAAAAGAAAGCGTCTTAGGACGCTTTCTCAAATTCTTCTTTGCCTACTCCACACAAGGGGCAAACCCAATCTTCGGGAAGGTCTTCGAAAGATGTTCCCGGTTCTATTCCATTTTCAGGGTCGCCCAATTCAGGGTCATAGACATAATCGCATACAGTGCAAATGTACTTTTCCATAAATTTCTTTTTTTAGGTTTGTTCTCTTATAGTAACGTTTAAAAGCCCTTTTTGTTCTATTGTTGAACAAAAATAGTTTATTTTTGTTCTCTATTAAAACAACATTTTATGAAAATGACCGACAAGCTGTTCAGGGCGATTATGCGGAATCTGCACGCCTATGTACTGCTGATAAACCGCGACTTCACTGTATTCTACACCAATTACTACGATATTACCGGAGCTGTAAAGCCTGCCGAAACTGGACGGGTGGGAGATATTCTGCGCTGTAACAATGCCTTGTCGGCAGCAGGAGGTTGCGGCACTCACGATTTGTGTGAGCACTGCCCCGTGCGGAATGCCATAGAGAATGCCTTTGTGGTGCAAAAGAACTTCACGGATTTGGCAGCTATTCTGAATCTTAGGGATAGCGAAGGCAGAACTACGGAATGCAATGCTTATGTTTCCGGCGAGTATATGGAGATTGAGGACCGCGACTGCATGGTGATTACCGTGCATGACATTACCCGGCTGAAACAAGTGGAAGCTGAATTGAAACTGGCACGTGAGAAGGCAGAGAATGCCGACCGCTCCAAATCGGTGTTCCTGGCGAATATGAGCCATGAAATCCGTACCCCGCTGAACGCAATTGTCGGATTCTCGGAATTGCTGGCCTCTGCATCGACAGACGAAGAGAAGACACAGTTCCTGGAAATTGTGCAAAGTAACAATGAAATGCTGCAACAGCTGATTGCTGATATTCTGGACCTCTCGAAGATAGAAGCCGGAACATTGGAATTTGTGTTCTCGGATGTGGACATCAACCAGATGATGTCCGATTTGGAACAACAGTTCCGTATGCGGGTGGCCGAGCTGGGTAGTGGAGTGCAGATTGTCCGGGAGGCTTCTGAGAAGGAATATACCATGCATACAGACAGAAACCGGCTTGCACAAGTGATATCCAATTTTATGACGAATGCCCTGAAGTTCACCCAGGAAGGCAGTATTACCCTCGGATTCAGACTCTATGAGGAAGGTCTCTATTTCTACGTAAAAGACACGGGAACCGGTATTCCCCAGGAAAAGTTGCCACATGTTTTTGAACGTTTCGTCAAGCTGAAGCAGGAAAAGAACGGTACCGGACTGGGACTCTCCATTTGCCAGACCATTGTCCGCAAATTGGGGGGCGAAATAGGCGTGGAATCGGAAGAAGGGGCAGGTTCGACTTTCTGGTTCACATTGCCGTGGGAGCCTGCAACTAGACCGAAACTGGTGAGGGAAAAAGAGAATCAATGACAGTCAATTAATCACTAATCATTATATAGGTATTGTTTTCCCGGATTATTATTGTATTTTTGCGTTCCAAAATTAAACCTAAAGACTTGCATGACTGCAATAAAGGATGATTATTATCATGTCGGGCTGACCGACGAACAAGTGCGGAAGAGCCGCGAGGAACATGGAGTAAATTTATTGACGCCTCCTAAACGGCCTTCCTTATGGAAATTGTATCTGGAGAAGTTTGAGGACCCCGTAGTAAGGGTATTGCTGGTTGCCGCTCTGTTTTCTTTGATTATTTCCATTGTAGAGAATGAATATGCCGAGACTATCGGCATTATAGTAGCCATTCTGCTGGCTACCGGTATCGGTTTCTTCTTTGAGTATGATGCCGGAAAGAAGTTTGACCTGCTGAATGCAGTGAACGAAGAAACTTTGGTGAAAGTAATTCGTAACGGACATGTGCAGGAGATTCCCCGTAAAGATGTAGTGGTGGGTGATATAGTGGTGCTGGAAACCGGTGAAGAGGTTCCGGCGGACGGTGAATTGCTGGAAGCCATTTCCCTGCAAGTGAACGAATCGAATCTGACCGGTGAGCCGGTAGTGACGAAAACTACCGTAGAAGCTGACTTTGACGAAGAGGCTACGTATGCTTCCAACCGCATTTTGCGCGGTACAACGGTGGTGGACGGACATGGCACCATGCGTGTGGAGGCTGTGGGCGATGCTACGGAAATCGGTAAAGTGGCACGTCAAAGTACCGAACAGAATACGGAACCTACTCCGCTGAATATTCAGTTGACCAAATTGGCCAATCTGATTGGAAAGATTGGCTTTTCCGTAGCGGGTCTGGCTTTTCTCATTTTCTTTGTAAAGGATGTGGTACTGGTCTATGACTTTTCTTCATTTCATACCTTCCGTGATTGGCTGCCGGCCTTGCAGGCTACTTTGCAATACTTTATGATGGCGGTTACCCTGATTGTGGTGGCTGTGCCCGAAGGCTTGCCGATGAGCGTGACACTCAGTCTGGCGTTGAATATGCGTCGCATGCTCTCCACCAACAACCTGGTGCGCAAGATGCATGCATGCGAGACGATGGGAGCCATTACAGTGATTTGTACCGACAAGACCGGTACATTGACCCAAAATCTGATGCAGGTGCATGAACCCAATTTCTATGGTTTGAAGAATAACGGGCAGCTGGGGAATGATGACCTCAGCAAGCTGGTAATGGAAGGTATCAGTGCTAACTCTACTGCTTTTCTGGAAGAAGAGGTGACTGGCGAGAAGCCGAAAGGGGTGGGTAACCCCACGGAGGTGGCACTGCTGCTTTGGCTGAACAGCCAAGGATGCGACTATCTGGCGCTGCGTGAGAAAGCTACGGTTATCGACCAGCTGACTTTCTCTACGGAAAGGAAATTCATGGCTACCCTGGTGCAATCCCCCCTGATTGGGAAGAAGGTGCTGTATGTGAAGGGAGCTCCCGAGATTGTTTTGGGTAAATGCAAGGATGTCATGTTGGACGGCAAGCGTGTGGATGCGGTGGAATACCGTTCTACAGTGGAGGCTCAGTTGCTCAACTACCAGAATATGGCCATGCGCACACTTGGCTTTGCATTCAAGATTGTGGATGATGCGGAAGCGTCTGATTGTGTGTCATTGGTTGCTGAAAATGACTTGTCGTTCCTGGGTGTGGTTGCCATCAGTGATCCTATCCGTCCGGATGTGCCTGCGGCCGTTGCCAAATGCCAGTCGGCAGGTATCGGAGTGAAGATTGTGACGGGAGATACACCGGGTACAGCTACCGAGATAGCACGTCAGATTGGTCTGTGGAAACCGGAGGATACGGAAAAGAACCGCATTACGGGAGCTGCATTTGCCGAATTGACGGATGAGGAGGCATTGGACCGTGTGATGGACTTGAAGATAATGTCGCGTGCACGCCCCACAGACAAACAGCGTCTGGTGCAACTGTTGCAGCAGAAAGGTGCGGTAGTGGCTGTGACGGGTGACGGCACGAATGATGCTCCTGCGCTGAACCATGCGCAAGTGGGACTTTCGATGGGTACCGGGACCTCCGTTGCCAAGGAGGCCAGCGACATCACGCTGCTGGATGACTCCTTCAACAGTATAGGTACGGCCGTGATGTGGGGACGTTCTCTATATAAGAATATACAGCGTTTCATTGTTTTTCAACTGACTATCAATTTTGTGGCTTTGTTTATCGTTCTCCTGGGTTCACTGGTGGGTACGACGCTTCCTTTGACCGTCACGCAGATGTTGTGGGTGAACCTGATTATGGATACGTTTGCGGCCCTGGCCCTGGCGTCCATTCCACCCAGTGAGAGCGTGATGAAGGAAAAACCGCGTAAGAGTACGGATTTCATTATAACCAAGTCCATGAGGTATTACATTCTGGGAATGGGGTCTGCCTTCCTGGTGTTACTTATGGGAATGCTCTTCTGGTTTAACAGTGAAGAGGGGGGGATGACTACCTATCGGTTGACTGTGTTCTTCACGTTCTTTGTTATGCTTCAGTTCTGGAACTTGTTCAATGCACGTGTGTTCGGCACTTCGGACTCGGCGTTCAAGGGCATTTCTAAATCTTATGGCATGGAGCTGATTATACTTGCCATTTTGGGCGGACAGATACTGATTGTACAGTTTGGTGGAGCTGTATTCCGCACAGTGCCGCTCGATTTTATGACTTGGATGACGATTGTCGTTTCTACTTCGTTTGTTTTGTGGATAGGTGAACTGGTTCGCCTTATCCGACGTTTAACACAGAAATAGTGATGAAAAGAAGAGGAATCAAGAACCTTATTATTGATTTTGGCGGAGTTCTGATTGATTTGGACCGCCAGCGCTGTTTAGAGAATTTCAGAAAGCTGGGATTGCCGGACGTGGAAGTCATGTTGGATCTCTATCACCAGCAGGATTTCTTCCAGAAATATGAAAAAGGGTTGATTACCAGTGCGGAGTTCCGGGAAGTGATTCGTGGAAAGATAGGGAAACCGGTGACTGATGCCCAGATAGATGACGCCTGGAACAGTTTCCTGGTGAGTATTCCTACTTTTAAATTGGATTTACTGTTGGAACTGCGCAAAAAATACGTTGTCTATCTGCTGAGCAACACCAATGAAATCCATTGGCAATGGTCGTGTCTGCACGCGTTTCGCTACAAGGCTTTCCGTGCGGAGGACTTTTTTGAGCATATCTATCTCTCTTATGAGATGAAGATGGCAAAACCGGATGCCGATATATTTCAGAAAGTACTGGATGAGACCGGCATTCTTCCCAACGAGACTCTTTTCATTGACGATTCTGAGGCCAATTGCCGGACAGCGGAGGCGTTGGGTATTTCTACCTATACGCCAAAGGCCCACGAGGATTGGAGACATGCAGTTGTTTTGTGAAACATCGGACATTGGTTCCCGTCCAAGTGTAGCCACTATCGGTTTCTTTGACGGAGTACATCGGGGACACCGCTACCTGATAGAGCAAGTGTGTGCGGTAGCTGCCGGGCGTGGGCTTGCTTCGTCGGTCGTGACTTTTCCGGTACATCCGCGTAAAGTGATGCAGGCCGATTATCATCCGAAGTTATTGACCACCTGTGATGAGAAAGTTTCCCTGCTAGCCAAGACTGGGGTGGATTATTGCATGATGCTTGATTTTACTCCTGAAATAGCCCGGCTTTCGGCACGGGAATTCATGTCCATACTGAAGGATCGCTATCAGATACAAGCTTTGGTAGTAGGATACGACCATCGTTTCGGGCATAACCGCAGCGAGGGTTTTGAAGACTATGTGCACTATGGTCGCGAATTGGGTATGGAGGTGCTTCTTGCGCGCGCGTATTCTTATAGTAAGGAGACATCGGTAACGGAGGTTACTGTCAGCTCCTCGGCTATTCGCGGTCTGTTGCTGGAGGGAAACGTTTCGGAAGCTGCCGAGTATCTGGGATATGATTTCTTTTTGGACGGTACGGTTGTCGGTGGCTATCAGGTGGGGCGTAAGATAGGTTTCCCTACGGCTAATCTCCGTGTTTCCGATCCTGACAAGCTGATTCCCTGCGATGGTGTGTATGCCGTCCGTGTCTGTGTTGAAGGCAAGGAGTACGGCGGTATGCTAAGCATTGGCTACCGGCCTACGTTGGAGAACGGACCCGATCGCAGTATTGAGGTCCATATATTCCGGTTTGATGCTGATATTTATCAGCAGCCGATGCGTCTTTCCTTTGTGCGCCGCACCCGTCCTGAACTGAAATTCGACAGTATAGAAGAACTTATTGCCCAGCTTCACCGTGACGAGGTGGAGATTAAATCCATTCTTTCTTTATAAACATAAGGCGAGGTCATTTATCCCCTTGCAGTTCTATGTATTTTCCCGTTTGAAGTGTTTGTTTTCTGTATATTTATCGTAAAACGCGTTTTTTTTATTGTTTTTCGATAAATATTTTCTGTTTTTCTTTGTCATATCAAAAAAAGGCCTTTTATTTGCATATCGAAAAACGATAAATGATTATCGAAAAACAAAATAAAGAACTAATAAAACAATAACGGTATGAAAACTTTAGTAATGACAACAATTTTTGTAGTGACAGTAGTGATAAATGCTTTTGGTGGTAATATCCAGGAAAACTTTGCCTATAATGAAGTGATGAACGGAAATCAGGTGGAGTCCCAAATTGTATATAAAGTAGAGAACGGTAAGTTTCTGCAGAACCATTTGAAATACAATTTCACCTATGATGCCCAAGGGCGTACGATACAGAAGGAAGCGTTGAAATGGAACGAGATTGAGCAGGCGTTTGAACGCTTCTATTGCTTGAACTACAATTATACAGAAGCCGGTACGGATGTGGAATATGCCTTGTGGGACAACAAGACGCATGCCTACTCCGATGTGAAAGAAAAAGCAGTTTATCTGCAGGCGGGAGATGACATCAACTACTTGAGTTACAAATGGAGTAAGAAGGACAACGACTGGAATCTGTTGGTGGAACATGCCACTGCAGAGGAAGACGTATTGCTCCTGGCAGTGAAATAAATGAAGAACAAATATAGAAATGAGGGAGGGGCTTAGGTTATGAGAAGAGCATTTATGAGTATTACACTATTGGTATTGTCACTTTCTACAGTGATGGTGCTGCTGATGGGACTTGTTGCCACAGCTTGACGGATTGACAGAGAAAATGTGTATCTTTGCGAACTTTTAGACGAATAGAACAATGAAAACGGCAATAAAACTAGTATTGATTTACTTTTTGATGCAGCTTATAGGAGCACTGTTTGCAGGACCTTTCTGTCTGCTGTATACGTATTTCGCTTATGGAACTTTCGACATGGACAAGGCTGGTCAGATTGCTGTGGCGCCTACCATGCTGCTGGGCTTTGTTTTCATGGGACTGTACTTGTGGCGCAAGAACTACCTGACGGGAGACAAGCATCTGTATTCTCCGGTGTCAGTCCCTTATCTGGCATGGAGCCTGCTTGCCGGAATGACTTCCATATGTATAATAGGTCTTCTGATGTCCGAACTTACTTTTTTGCCCAATTTGTTGGACCAGACATTTGATATACTGCAATCCGGTTGGCTGGGTATTCTCTGTATTTCTGTTTTGGGACCCGTACTGGAAGAACTGCTTTTCCGTGGTGCCATTACCAAGGAGCTGCTTCGCAGATATAGCCCGGCAAAGGCTATCTTGTTTTCCGGGTTGATATTTGGTATCTTTCATCTGAATCCGGTTCAGATAATAGGTGCTTGCCTCATCGGTTTCTTGCTTGCCTGGCTTTATTATAAGACACGGAGTCTTATGGCATGTATTCTGATACATATCATGAATAACGGCTTGTCTGTCTATCTGAGCCTGAAACATCCTGAAATGGAGGATGTGACACATCTGCTGAGTAACCCGTATGTACTGGTTTGGGCAGTGGTTTTCATATTGTTGCTTCTACTCTCCTTGAAACAACTGAATAAATATAATATATCTGATACTAATACAACAACTGAATTATGAAAAGAAGATTGAACATTCTCTGCCTGGTGGTAATGCTTGTACTGAGTTACTCGGTATTGGAGCAGGGGTACTATATCTTTCTGGGAGCCAAGATGGGGGCGCAGACCGGACTGGAGCTGGGAAAGAAAGGGAGTGACATTGCTGCCTACAAGGAACTGATGAACCTAAAGGTTGTCAACCTGATACCTTCTTCCATGGAGTCGTTTGATTTCTTCAGGGATTCCGTCTACAATGAGAAAAGCAGGAGTTATGTGCCTGCAGCCTACTCTTCGTTGATGGTCAGCGTAGATTCTCATGATTCTGTCGGGAAAGTGGTGGCAAAGTATTTGCTGATATATCTGCATTTGGGCTTTTCCCTTTGGGCGGTAGTATTGTTTATCCGCTTGATAATCTCTATCAACAAGTCCGACATCTTCAACTGGCGGAATGTACGTCGGCTGCGTCGATTGGGAATGGCACTGGTTGTCAGCTTCTGCTGTACCTTTGCGTCATCATATCTTGATTTTATAGGTATCGATACCGTATTCTCGCTGCATGGTTACGAGCTGAGCCTCTCAGAATTGGTGAGCACTACCACGCTGGTACTTGGGCTTTGTTCGCTGATTGTAGGTGAAGTGTTTGCCATTGGATTGAAAATGAAGGAAGAGCAGGATTTGACGATTTAATAATAAGAAGAACGGACAGAGATATGAATAAAATCAGAGTATGTGCCTTCCTGGCTTTGGTAGTGTTTATTGGTAGTGTTGTAACGGATATGTTTAGTGGATTTATGGACGGCTGGAATGAGGCGGGCGACCAGAAGGATTTTCATGCCTTACCCTCTGTGTCACTTTTGGTGCGGGCAGATGATACGCTGCCTGCTGATACTTTGATTAGTGCGGCACAGGATACGCCCATGTATTGCAATACAAGTGAGGTATCGGTGCAAGGTTTCCGTAGTACGAAGTGGCGGTGGGTATCGTTCTTGCTGTTTCCTGCGGGACTGTTTGCGCTTTACGGGTTCTATAGTGTGGCGCGGCTGGTGCTTACTGCCACGAAAGGCGAGGTGTTTGTGCACAAGAATGTGCGTCGGATGCGCATCTTTGTCTATGCGCTGATTTCGGTGAGTCTTTTATTCGAGTTGCAGCAATGGGGCATCTATCATGACTTGGCTTCTCAAGTGCGGCTGGAGGGATACGAGGTGTTGCCTTATTCTTTCAAGTATGCTTGGTTCAATTATATGCTGTTGGCATTGTTCACCGAGATATTCGCCATCGGCGTGAAGATAAAGGAAGAGCAGGATTTAACGGTTTAATGTGGGGGGAGGATTATGAAAAAGATAAGTATATTGGGTATCCTGGCTATATTGGTCATTGTTGCAGAGTTTACCTATGCGATGATAGCGGGCTGGGTGGATATGAAGAATAGTTTTCTTGAGGGTTACAATAGTGTAAATGTGCATTCGGGAACTCCACAGCCGGAGTATTCCGGTTTATTTGATAAGGTATATGTGGATGTAAGACCTTTGGAAACGACAGCAGTCGATTCCTTGACGAATCGTTTTGCCGATAAGTCAGTACCTTATCAGGTAAAGAGAATAGGCACTGTGATTGTCCCCACTGTCTGGAGTTCCATAGTGAACTTCTTTGCCATGTTTGCCATCATTCCTTTCTTTGTAGGAATCTATTGTCTGATACGTTTGCTGGTATCCATCTCAAAGCGGGAAGTGTTTACTTCGGATAATGTAGCCCGGTTGCGTTTCTTTACTTATTCGTTTGCTGCATTGTACGGCTTGATGACTTTGCACGATTGGCTGAATCATCTTGAAGCAGTGAAGCAAGTGGCTCTGCTGGGCTATGAAGTGGTTGCATCGCATGATACGGATTTCACATCCCTGGTTATTATAATTCTTTTCACCGAGATATTTGCCGCCGGGGTGAAGATAAAGGAAGAACAGGACTTGACTATTTAAAAGTGAGAGGAGGGATTATGACACTTATGAAACAAAAGGAACCAAAGGAACCAAAGAGACGGATAGCGCTTATTATGAATGTGCTGTTTTATTTCTGTGGACTATGTATTGGTGGCGGCATTGTTCGTAATCTGACATTGTGCTATGAGTTGGGAAAGGATGATACTGCTAATTTTATCTGGCACATATTACCCGAATCAGTAACAATGCTGGTGATGACAATATGTGGCTTGTGTATTTTTCTCATTCTCCGCAATGTGAAGAAAGAGGAAGTGTTTGTTTATCAGAATTCATCTTTGATACAAACCATTGGGGTGCTGATAGCATTGAATGGGCTTTTTCAGGTAACTCTCTCCTGGTTTACTCCCGAAGGAGTACCGACTGATACTTCTTATCGGATATTCGTGTTATTGGGAGTTTTCATCATCTTTATGGGCTATCTTTTTAAGATGGGAGTTCGTATGCGTGAGGAACAAGAGTTGACGATTTAAATAAAAGTGAAGAGCGCGATATGAAGAAAAGTGTGAAATATGGTCTGTATTTCGTTGTCGGACTTGTGGCGGTTTTATTGTTGGCAAGTATTGTCTATTTTCTCCTCTTGTTTCCGGCCTTTGACGGGAAGTGGAAAGTCTATATTGTAATGCCGTGGATGTATCTGTGCATATATGGTTATTACCGGTTGACGAAACGGTACACTGACTGGTGGTGTGAGTGGGAAAAGAATAATTGATAAATAGAACACAATTATATGATTATAGTAAACCTTGACATAATGATGGCCCGAAGAAAGATATCTTTGGGCGAACTGGCGGAGAAGATTGATATTACGCCTGCCAATCTCTCTATTCTCAAAACCGGAAAGGCTAAGGCCATCCGTTTCTCTACACTGGAAGCAATCTGTAAGGAACTTGATTGCCAGCCGGGGGATATACTGGAGTTTAAGGAGGGATAAATAGGGAGAAGAAGGCGCAAGTAGAGGTTGAAATGCTTACCGCCTTAAGAAACTCCGTTTACGTACTACAGTAAACACCTTTACATACTACGGTAAACGCCTTTACATACTATGGTAAACGTCGTTACTTCATAATGTAAAAACCGTTACATTCTGGAGTAATGTCTTTTCCTGATTTAGCTAGACGCTTTTTCTTTTTATAACCGATATCAGTAG
>ENA-OPWC01000179-OPWC01000179.1-human-gut-metagenome-genome-assembly--contig:-NODE-179-length-56911-cov-6.840457_pt1 | contig 56911 bp, 41 predicted proteins | sample MGYA00241504_ERZ502000 | MGnify/ENA primary metagenome ERZ502000 (study PRJEB25962, sample SAMEA2042005) | human gut metagenome | biome: human gut; feature: human-associated habitat; material: faeces...
TAGAACACTAGCCTTCCAAGCTAGATACGTGGGTTCGATTCCCATCACCCGCTTTGTGTGTTCGTAGCTCAGCTGGATAGAGCAACGGCCTTCTAAGCCGTGGGTCGAGGGTTCGAATCCCCCCGGGCACACTTTTTTTTAACCATATTGGTTAAGCACTTAAAAAGTGTGATACAAGTTGTTAATTAACTTGTAAGAGAGTTCTAAGAGAACTCTTATTTTATGTTATGGTGGGTATAGCACAGCTGGTTAGCGCGTCAGATTGTGGCTCTGAAGGTCCAGGGTTCGAATCCCTGTACCCACCCTTTTTTTATTTCTTGGGCTATCGCCAAGCGGTAAGGCACAGGGTTTTGATCCCTGCATTACGCTGGTTCGAATCCAGCTAGCCCAGCTCGGTAGTTATAATCCGAGGCTGGATGTTTGATATAGATTGTTACTCATAATTGTATACATTGAGGGCTCATAGCTCAGTTGGTAGAGCACTAGACTTTTAATCTAGGTGTCCCGGGTTCAAACCCCGGTGGGCTCATTGCAAAGGGAATGGTTGAAATACCGTTCCCTTCTTTTTTTGCCATAGTGGACTAGGGGTCAAACAGGTGTCGTAGTCTAAGAATGGGGAAAGTGTGATTTTAATATAAAAAGTATAAAAAGTCTGCAAAGCCGCATAAATACTGGGAGAATCGTTGGTGGTGAAGTTGGGCACTTTTTGGGCACTTGGTGATAGTGGAGAGCGGAATGATTGATAATTCTAGTTTTAATTAGTGCAATTAGGTTGAGTTTTATGTTAAAATTGGTAAAACAAATCGTTGTTTGGCGATTTGGTAAATCCCAATAAATTAGTTTTATATGGAACAGAAACTTTGAATTTACAGAACTACAAAGAAAGGATACATATTATGGAAGGAAGATTAATAGCATTTGTTATTTGGGTAATAATCGGCGTATTATTTATTGTAATGGGCATTTATGATTTTAATTCCAAGAAAGCAAAAACTTTCGGTTTTTGGGCAAATGCCGAGGTAGCGCCCATAGAAGATGTGAAAGGCTATAATCGTGCTTTGGGCATATTGTGGTGCGTGTATGGTATTTTGTTTACGTTAATTGGATTGCCTTTATTAGATGGGCTTAATTCGGGTTTGATTATTATACCTATATTGGGTGCAATGCTTATTAGTATTGCGGCTATGGTAGCGTATGTAGTAGGTATTGAACCCAAATGCCGCAAAAAGAAATAAATGAAAACTTCCAGTTTATAGATTTCATCTTACAAGATACCTGCAAATCACCAACCTGTAAATATATATAATAAATTTGATACAAGAAACAGAGCAAGTACTAAGGTAGCGAAAACCTTTCAGTACTTGCTCTTATTTTATTTACAGGAGGTTTGCTATGGATGACAAGATAAGTGCTGTTGTTGGTAAGCTACAGCAAAGACTTGGTGATGATTACGAGGTAAGAATTGTTGATGTAACAAAGAACAATGATACTGTGAAGAAAGGTATTTCTGTCAGGAAGAATGGAGAGAAAATCGGAAGAATATATTACTGGAATGGAGAAGCATTAGAAGCATTTCTTGGTGATGTAGAAAGCAGTCCTCTTCCTGATATAGACTTTGAAATGAGCCTTAAGAAACAGAAGGACAACATAGTTGCTATGCTAATCAATGCTGAAGCGAATAAGGAACGGCTAAAATCTATGACAGAAACACTTAATGATATGATGAAAGAGTCTCAGGATATTGTAGAAGATATTCCTGAGACTCTTTTTATATTGTCAAATGAAACGAGGCAGTTTGGAGCAATATGTATGCTATATCCAGAAGTCTTAAAGAAGTTCTGTGTGGAAAAGATGATTGATAATATAACGAAAAACAACATCATCTCCAAATATTGTATGATTACAGAAAGTAGAAATTAAGAAATTTCCTCTGTTTTCTTCTTTCTGTATTCATTTGGACTCATATGATAATATTGTCTAAACTTCCGGCAGAAATAGCCGGAACTTGTAAATCCGGTTTCTTCTGCAATGGAAGAAACCGATTTTTGAGTGATATAAAGTTGTTCAGCAGCCTGTGCTAGTCTGTATTGAATTAGATATGCTACCGGAGAACAGTGGATGCCAGTTTGAAAAATGTGTAAAGCTCCACTTTTGCTGATAGATGCCGATGCCGCAATCGTCTCCAATGTAATCTCTTCCATGTAGTGATCATGAATATACTGCATCATAGCTTGTAATCTTGCTTGTTTGTGATTTAATCGATGAATACTGTTAGAATCAGAAGTCCAGTCCATATTTTTTTGCAATATGTTCCAAAGCTGAAATAAAAGTTGTATAGTACATAATTCATTATCCGGCTTAGTTTCCTGAATAGTACAAATTTGCGACAAAAGTTGTAGCACCTGTTTTCCAAATGTGTTGGATGGACTGAAAACTTGATATGGAACAGACGAGCTTATCACAGGAAGAATATATTTTTCGTAAATGAGGCTGTTTTCGGGTGCTAATAGGGTTGGCGAAAAAACAATATTAGGTGCAAATGTACTGCTTTGTGCTTCAAAACGATGCAGGACACCGCTATTGATAAATATGCCGCAACCTTTATGTAGTTCTATTTTACTTGTACCTATAAGGCAGAGCGCAGTACCTTCAGCAGTATAAAGAAATTCTAATTCATGATGCCAATGCCAGTCAATGCGATGGAAGTCAAATTTCCAAATATTATCAGGATAGTATGCAAATGGATAACGATTGTTGCCATGCTGGATGGTTTCTCGTAGTGTTTCATCTGTAGTTATCTTAAAAGTCTCCATGCTATATTTCCTCATAAATAATAAAATTTGTTATATTGTACCATAAATATATGATTTTATACAATGACTAGATATAAAGTTTACGATATAATCACATTTATTAGAGGAGGACAAAATGAAAAGCCAATATAATAAGACAATTACAGCCTGTTTTGTAGGTTATATTGTACAAGCTATCGTTAATAATTTTACACCACTGCTTTTTTTGTTTTTTCAGAAATGCTATCATATTCCAATTTCCCAAATTACATTGTTAGTGACTTTTAATTTTGGGATACAACTACTGGTTGATTTTCTTTCTGTCAGATTTGTTGATAAAATAGGATATCGGATATCAATGATTATAGCTCATGTTCTAGCAGCGGCAGGATTATTCCTTCTTACAGTTTTACCAGAGATTTTACCAGTTTCCTTTATTGGAATTTTGATTGCTGTAATGATCTATGCGGTAGGTGGTGGACTTTTGGAAGTCCTAGTCAGTCCAGTTGTTGAGGCTTGCCCATCCGACAATAAGGAAAAAGCAATGAGCCTGTTGCATTCTTTTTATTGCTGGGGACACGCCGGAGTTGTACTCATATCAACAGTGTTCTTTTATGTAGTCGGTATAGATAACTGGAAAATATTAGCCATTATTTGGGCGGTTATTCCAATTGGAAATGCTTTTGTTTTTTCAAAGGTTCCCATTGCACCATTGCTTGAGGATGGAGATACCGGACTTGGATTAAAGGATTTGTTTCGGATGAAAATTTTTTGGATTTTGTTGATTATGATGATATGTGCAGGAGCAAGTGAGCAAGCAGTAAGTCAATGGGCCTCTGCTTTTGCAGAAAAAGGTCTTGGAATTTCAAAGGCAGCCGGCGACTTAGCAGGGCCGATGGCATTTGCGGTTCTAATGGGAATATCAAGATTGTTTTATGGTAAGTATGGTGACCGTATCAATTTGGAACACTTTATGATTTATAGTAGTTTTTTATGTATTTTATCCTATTTAGGGATTTCATTATTCTCGATTCCGCTATTAAATCTGATTGCCTGCGCTGTCTGTGGGCTTTCAGTGGGAATCATGTGGCCTGGAACTTTCAGCAAGGCATCAGCAGCTTTGCCCAAAGGGGGAACAGCCATGTTTGCATTGCTGGCATTAGGTGGAGATATAGGTTGTTCAGGAGGTCCTACATTGGTTGGAATGGTATCAGGAGCTTTTGGGGATAACCTAAAGATGGGAATTTTGGCAGGAATTATTTTTCCAGTGTTGCTACTTATAGGAGTCATTCTTTGCAGAAGACAAAAGAAAATTACTAATTATAATACAGTGAAAAGTAGGCACTAAATATAGCTGCTTATTAAAATAAAAAAGAAAGTGAGAAAAAAGATGGAATTTTTGAAAAACAATCCTAAATGGATACGTCAACCAAAGCAGGTACAAATTAGTGAGGATAAAGTTGTAATTCTTACAGAAAGGGGTACCGACTTATGGGCACGCACTTATTATGGTTTTCAAAATGATAATGCTCCAGTATTTCAAGTTGAAACAACGGACAAGTACTTTTCTTTTATTGTTAAAACAGAATTCGAGAGTACCTGTCGTTTTGACCAGTGTGGTGTGGCTATGTATTTAAATAGTGATAATTGGTTTAAGGCATCTATAGAATATGAGAATAAAAAAATACAGCGATTGGGAAGCGTTGTAACCAATCATGGATATTCTGACTGGGCAACAACAGACATATCCTCTGATATTAAAAGTATGTGGTATCGTTTTTCACGAAGGGACAGTGACTACTGTATTGAATGCAGTGAGGATGGCATAAATTTCAGACAAATGCGTATTTTCCATATGTGGGAAGGTGCAGAAAAAATTACTTATGGAATATATGCATGCAGCCCGACAGAAGGCTCATATAAGGCAACATTTTCAAATATGCAGATTACGGAATGTAAATGGGAATCAGATGCAGACTGGCGTGATTGATGATATGATTTCTAAAGATAAATCTCATATGAGAATCATTATCAGTTAAATTGAATAATAAATATAAGCCAAAAATAATCCCCGAAAAATTTTAGAATTTTTGGGGATTATTTAACATTATAAATAAAGAGTGTCCTCTGCATCCACCCATATTTGCATCGTTCCATCAAGATATAATTTTGCATATTCAAGTGGTTCATCAATGGCAAGTGCGTTTAATGAACAGACTGATCCGGGTGTGGTTTATAAATCCTTCTCAGCTTCCCAACAGTCAATACGGAGCATATAGCCAGCACTGGTATATACATCAATGCTGTTGCGTTGTGGATTGTATTCTGCAAATATTGTTCTCATCGTAACTTATCTCTTCTTATCGTTGAATCAATTATTCGTTACAAAAATCAGAAGCATTTCAATCAGTTCACCATGTCACATTTATTTTGTGTTATATAATTTTCTTGCCCTTGTATTTACCCTTATCAGAGTTCGTAAATTCATATGGGAAGATATAACATAAGGGAAAGGCTAAGGGAAAGCTAACATGCGATAAACTTAGTGTTTTCAAGGGTTTGAGAGATATTTGATAACAAAATATAATAGTTATTAAATCCCTTGGAATAGATAAAATCTCAATTCAAGTTTGCCAGATTCATATCTAACAGGTAGAACAGATTTTTTTATAGATAAGATGATGCTGGGGCGAATAAAGTTTTTTATCGTTCTATCATTGATAGTACCTTGAAAAATTGCACAAAGATCGGACTTTTTTTGTGACTTTGGGAGAAAATCAGAAAATCTTAGTATGCCTGTTAATTTAAAAAATTCTGAATAATAACTTTCTCTGCTTCTTCCTCTGTAAGTCCAAGTGTACGAAGTTTCAGAAGCTGTTCATCTATAATGGCTTACCGCCAATGTTTGTTAGTGATTTCCCGCACAGCCATGCTTATCCTCGCCACAATGATGCTCTCCGCATGAATGACCATCCTCATGATCGTGGTGTGTACAGTGAACATCCGGATTGTATGTCAGATTGCCTTCAAGATATGCTTTTACAGCTTCGTCTGCATCACCTGATACTCCACCGAACAGTTTTATTCCCGCAGCAGCAAGTGCAACCTGTGCTCCTCCACCGATGCCACCACAGATCAGAACATCTATATCTGCTGAATTAAGAAATCCTGCAAGTGCACCATGTCCCTGTCCGTTTGTGTCCACAACCTGTGTGTTAACAATTTTGTTGTCCTCAAGATCGTACACTTTAAACTGCTCTGTGTGTCCGAAATGCTGAAAAATCTGTCCGTTTTCGTATGTCACTGCTATTCTCATTTTATCCTGTCTCCTTTATGATTTCTGTTTTACTGCTTGTTATTATAGTTACATATCACAATCCTATCTGTGATAGTCACATTTCTGGCACTGTTTCATCTCATTTTCCACATCTTCCTTATAGAAAATATCTGACCACCGGCAGATACTCTGCAATATCGGAACAACCGAATTTCCTTTTCCTGTAAGTGAATACTCAACTCTCGGCGGTATCTCATCATATGATTTCCGGTCAACAATACCATCGGCTATGAGATCTTTTAACGTTGCTGCTAAAACTGCGTCTGTGATGTTATACATTTCTTTCCGTATCTCGCTGTAACGCAGTTTTTTGCTGGCGGAAAGCACGCATATAATACGCGATTTCCATTTGCCACCAAAGACCGTATTCAAGCGGGCAACGGATATCAGCCTCTAATTTTTTTCTGTATTCTGCCATAAAAAACACCATTTTTCACACTAATCACCTTCAGGTTTTTGGTAACTGCTCAAAATCTCTGAGCCAATTACATATATTATAACCTGAAAGTAATCTTTTTTGAAGTAACTATGAAATTTATTAGCAGGTTTTAAATTTCTTTTTTATTATCTGCTCCCGTTGTTGTTAAATGAAAACCAACCCATTGCGCATTTCCCCTGCCTGTGATACCATAATGAGCAAATTTGCCATCATTTTTTTAACCAGCACAAAAGACTTTTGCAGGAAGGAATCCCCTATGAAAAAGCACAAAAGCATTACCATCCTTCTGATGTGTATGTTACTCCTCGTGTCTGTCTGCGCAGGCATTTTATTTGGAAGCGTGAATATTGCATTCAAAGATATCTTAAATTGTCTGACCGGGACAGACCGCAGTTCTACTTCTTATATTTTAATCACTACCGTGCGCATTCCGCGCGTGCTCGGCGGACTTTTTGCCGGGATCGGGCTGTCCTGTTCGGGTGTGATCTTACAGGGCGTAATGAACAATTCGCTGGCAAGCCCAAGCACGATCGGTGTCAATTCCGGCTCCGGTTTTGCGGTCATGCTCGCCATGATCTTTTTCCCGGCAAACTCATTTACACTTCCGGTCTTTGCGTTTTGCGGCGCCCTGATCACCACACTGCTGATCTTTTTTCTGGCTGCGCTCTCAGACAGTTCAAGGACTACGATCATTCTTGCCGGAATTACAGTCTCAAGTTTTTTAAGTGCAGGCATCAATACGATCAAACTTTTAAATACGGATATCACGGTGAATCTGACGTCTTTTCTGATCGGTTCCCTCTCCGGGCTTACCCTAAGCAGGCTGATCCTGCCGTGCCTCTGTATTGCTATTGCATTCTTTGTTTCCTTGTTTCTCGCACAGCCGTTAAATATGCTCGGGCTTGGGGATGACATCGCGCGCTCCCTCGGACTGCGCGTTTCACTCACCCGCTTTTTGCTTCTGTCCCTCGCAAGCATCCTTGCCGGATGTGTCGTCAGTTTCGCCGGTCTGCTCGGCTTTATCGGACTGATCATCCCGCATATCTGCAGGCGGCTTTTTGGCAATGATGCACGTTTTCTTTTGCCGTGCTCCGCACTTTTGGGCGGCAGTTTTGTACTGTTATGTGACCTGCTCGGACGAATACTCTTCTCTCCGTTTGAGCTGCCCGCCGGGATTATCATGTCGTTCGTCGGCGGACCGTTTTTCCTGTATCTGTTACTGAAAAAGAAAGGAGGGCGCAGAGTCCATGCTTGAATTTCGCAATGTTTCCGTTTCCTGTCAGCACACGCCGATCTTAAACGACATCTCATTAACTTTCCGTGACGGGGAGATCACCACGATCCTTGGCCCGAACGGCTGCGGCAAGACTACCCTGGTCCAGTGCTTAAACGGTGCTTCCACGGTGACCGCCGGACAGATATTCTTAAACGGACAGGATTTTCTTAAAATTTCCCCGAAAGAACGTGCCCGGGAAATTTCCTTGCTCCCACAGGTCCGCACGATCATTCCTGCTATTCCGGTTAAAATGCTTGTGGAACACGGGCGCTTTCCTTACCTTGGATTTTCCCGCCGGAAATCAAAGGAGGACACTGAAATTGTAAACCGTGCCATGGAATTTACCCACATCAGCCAGTATGCCGACCAGTATGTCGACACGCTCTCCGGCGGTATCAGACAGCGCGTGTTTTTTGCCATGGTGTTAGCGCAGGATTGTGATTACATCGTGTTGGACGAGCCGACCACCTATCTCGACCTGACCGGGCAGCGCGAATTTTACGCCATGATAAAGGAATTAAAAAAACAGGGAAAAACGATTATTCTGATCTTACATGATCTGAGTCAGGCGGTGCGCATCTCAGATACGCTGGTTGTCATGAACCGCGCCGGTTCCAGATCTCTTGATGAAGCAGCGCATGCCGGTACAGACTCTGATGTTAAAGCAACTGATTTTCCCAGCAGCATCGCCATGGTTGGCACGCCCCAGGAGTGTCTGCAGTCACATGTGATCGAGGATGTGTTTCAGACAAGCTGGAAAAGGTTTACGGATGAAGATGGGGAGTATTACTTTTTTGAGTAATACTCTTTTTTGTATGAATTTTTCTTGACATATTGATTAAAATGATGTATTTTTATTTTTCATTTGATTGTGCACAATTTAATTGTTTTAAATCTTTTATTTTGAAAGGAAACTTTTACTATGAATTTTTATGATTATGAAGCAGAGGATGCAGGATTTGAGATTCTTGATTTCCCATGTAATCAGTTTGGGAACCAGGCACCGGGAACAACCGAGGAGATCGCATCTTTCTGCGACGCAAAATTTGGAATTACCTTTAAACTTTTTTCCAAAATTGAGGTAAATGGAGAAAATACGCATCCGCTGTACAAATATCTGAAAGAACAAAAAGGTTTCGGAGGATTTGATCCAAACCACCCTCTCACCCCGCTGCTCGAAAGCGGATTATACCGCACCCAGCCGGATTTCCGTAACACCCCTGATATCAAGTGGAACTTTACGAAGTTTCTGATCGACCGAGATGGAAATGTGGTAGAACGGTTTGAGCCTACCACCTTTTAGCATTTCCATCCATGTATCATCTGAAATCAATTCTGCTTTATAGGATGTTTTGAGCACTTCACGCGGCAAACCCGCAATAAAACCCGTCATTGCATAATATTCTATCAGTATATCTTTCATAACTTTCCATGACAGATCAAATGTGATGCTAAATTTTGCACTGGTTCCACTCAATACAAAAGAATCCGAAAGATCCCTCTGTTTTGCTTCTGCAAGTGCATCAAAATCCTTCACACCGGACACGGCAACATCAATGTCACTTCTCTCCCGTGCTGTTCCTTTCGCTCTGGAGCCAAATAAGATCACCTCCACCGCCGAAAAATGTCTGCAAAGTTCTGCAACCGCCTGTATTACTTCTTCTGCCCTCACAAATACTACCTGCCTTTTTCACATATTGAAATCATTTTAGCAGACGTTGCCGGCAATAGCAACGATTGCCTTTGACGTGTATTTATGTTTTAATATGAACACTTAAAGATTTTTCGCCAGCAGAACGGAGCGTACAGGTCTTTATTGACAGTTATTTTCTGAATGAAACAGGTCTGATCAGTGTGCATCCAAATGAAAATACGGCTACCGTATTGTTAAAAACAAAAGATTTGTTACAGATCATAAAAGAACACGGAAACGCCGTTGATGTTGTTTCCATCTAATCAGATAATATACAAAAAGGAAGCACACTCTGCTTTAAACGTGATCCATTCACTGCAGCATGCTTCCTCTTTTTTTTAATTACAACTCCATCTCTGCCGTCTCCCCGATCACAATGACCGCCGGGGACTGCATTCCGGATTCTTTTACTTTTTCTGCAATATCAAAAAGTGTTCCTCGCACACTTACCGTTTTTCCATCAAAATTTCCCTGCACCACTGCTGCCGGTGTTTCCGGAGATTTTCCATACTCCATCAGCCGTCCGGCCAGTTTTGAAAGCTGGTGCATTCCCATCAGAAATACAAGCGTGCCCTCCACTGCCACAAGTTCTTTTAGTCCTTCCGGCAGACTGTCCGCAGTGCCTTTCGTATGTGCCGTCACCACATGAAAACTGCGGCTTTTTCCACGGTGTGTTACCGGGATTCCTGCTGCCGCCGGAACCGCAATGGCAGATGTGATTCCCGGCACTTCTGTCACCGGGATTCCTTTCGCCTTTAACGCTTCCATTTCCTCACTGCCTCTGCCGAAAACAAACGGATCTCCGCCTTTTAAGCGCACCACGCGTTTGCCTTTCTTCGCATGTTCGATCAGAATCGCATTGATTTCTTCCTGTTCCCTGCTATGTACACCGATCCGTTTCCCGACATAAATTTTTTCACAGCTCTCCGAAGCGTGATCTAACAGACGCGCATCGATCAGATCGTCATAGACAAGCACCTCGGCTCTCCGTATTGCATTTAAACCGCGCAGTGTGATCAGGTCATATGCACCGCAGCCCGCACCGACGAGCGTTACCATGCCTGTACTGACGATTTTCCCTAATCCAGTCTGTTCCGCACTCTGGCAATAATCTCTGATCCGCTGCCTCGTCTCTTCCTCATCCGGCACGCGGTTTTCATCCATGCAAAGCTGTGCTGTCTCTTTCAAAAATCTGGCTCTGATCCTGTCATCTGCAATCATTTTTTTTGCAGGTTCCCGGATTGATTCTAAATAATCAAGGATCTCTTCCATCTGATTTGGAAGTTCCCTCGCCATGCGGCTTCTTAATTCTGCCGCGATCTGCGGACTGGCTCCTGCGGTGGAGATTCCCGCGGTCAGTTTTCCTTCTTTCACAAGAGACGGAAATAGAAAACCGCAGTAATCTTTGTCATCCACCACATTGACTAAAATTCCTTTTTCCTGACACAGTGCGCTGATCCTGTGGTTTAATTCCCTATCATCGGTTGCTGCAATGACAAATGCACAGCCCTCGATATCCTCCGGCACAAAGGGACGCTCCTCACACATAAATGCCGGATCCTGTTTTAATTTGTCCATAATATCCGGTGCTATTATGGTAATCTTTGCACCGAACGGCTTCACCTTTTCTGCCTTGTGTGCTGCAATCCTGCCGCCACCCACGATCAGGCCTTTTTTATTTTCTATATCAATAAAAAACGGAAAATATGCCATTTTCAAACCAAACCTTTCTCACTCCGCCTCCGGGTACAGAATATCTGCCAGCTGCTTATAAGCCTCTCCCCATTTTGCATTCGGTTTTAAGTTGAATAAGCGCTTATCAAGGATATAATAATGATCATTTTTCACAGCGGTCAGGGATGCCCATGCCGGGTTTGATGTCAGAAGATCTTCCACATTTTTCATGGCGGCATCGCTGTCATTTCCCTGAATCGTCACAAAAATATACTGTGGATCAGCCGCAATGATCGCCTCCATGCTGAGGTCATCTAACAGGCTCTCGTCGCTGTCTGCGATATTCACACATCCAAGGTCTGCCAACATTTCCCCGCAGACATTTCCGTCACTGCCCTTGGCCTTTACATTGCTTGATGCTGCGCGAAGGAATAAAACGGTCGGATTACTGCCGTCCGCTCTCTGCTTCATTTCTTCCACTTCTTTCTGCACATCCAGACCATTTTTCTGGTACAGGTCATCCCTGCCGGTGATCTGTGTACAGATGGAAAGCATATTTAAATAATCTTCAAAATTTGCAACGTCAAAATAGGCAACGGTAATTCCTGCCTGTGTCAGTGTTTCCTCCATTGCAACGTCTGCATCCGTATTTGCACTCGCGATCACAAAATCAGGCTCCGCTGCAATGAGCTGCTCGACATCCGGCTCCAAAATGCTGCCAAGATTTACCACACTCTCATCAAGGTCTAAACCCAGGCTCTCCCAGGAATCATTTGCTGCTGCAACAACATTTCCGCCTGCTAACATCCATACATCCGTAAAACTTCCGATCAGCGTTGCCACACGATCAGCAGATTTCACTGTCACCTCACGTCCGAGATCATCGGTAAAAGTATAACCCTGTGTCTGTGTTTCGGTATTTGTTTCCAATGTCTCAGTCCCGGCTTCTGATGATCCAGCGTCTACTTCCAGTGTCTCAGACAGTTCCATATCTGCTTTACTGTCTGTTTTCTGCTCAGCCACAGCCGGCACATTCCCTGCTGTTTCATCTGCGGAAGTCTCCTTTGCTCCCCCGCAGCCGGCAGAAAGAAGCAGCGCTGCAAGCACGCCTGTCAGTGCCAGTTTCTGATAAATTTTTTTCATGTTTTTCATCCTCCGTAAGTTGTTTCTACATTTTTGACATTATATTTTTTGTTGCTTTTTTTGTCAACTATACAGGTCTCGCAGAGGGATTAAAATTTCAAGGCATAAATTTGACTTTTTCATCATTAATTGCTATAGTGGGAAACGTTCCATACAAATGCTAGGGGTGCTGTTTATACCATATGGTATTGACAACGTGCTGAGAGATGATTTCATCGACCCTTATTACTTGACCCGGATAATACCGGCGTAAGGAAGCGTTTTCTTTTACTTTATTCTGGTAAGAAACAATCCCCCGTGTTTGTAGACAATAAAATGTACGCTCCGCGAACATTCTATTATCATGAATTAGGATTCTGGTGTCAAAAGGTGGCTCACAACTTAGCGATTGTCAAATTGCACAAAGTTGGGACTCGTTTTGTGACTTTGGGAGAAAATTAGAAAATCTTAGTATGCCTGTTAATGCATAGTGTTTTGCTGCCATGGATGGCAGCAAAAGTCTTAACGTCCCATGGACGGGACGTTTAAGACGTACACGTCACTCCTGGAAAATCTAAATCAGGCATACTTAGTTTTTCTTATTTTCGGACAGCGGAACAAAATAGATCCGACTTTGTGCAACTTGACAGTCAAAAATTGAAAACCACCTTTTGATACCAGAATCACATCAGGAAAACAAGGAGGATTTATGAATAACTTTTTTGCTACACCGGAAGGAGCCTGGGGAGACGGCTCCGTACATCTTACGATCACCGGAATCGTGATCGTTGTCGTTATCATCGCATTACTGCTCATCGTTGCAGCGTTTGTGCGTCAGAAGAATGCAAGCCGCAAGGCAGCACTGACCACCAAACAGCTCGTCTACTCTGCAGTTGCCATCGCACTTGCCGTGGTATGTTCCATGATCAAACTGTTTGAAATGCCAATGGGTGGCTCCGTCACATTACTTTCCATGCTTTTTATCGTTCTGATCGCATACTGGTATGGCCCTTATGTCGGCATCATGACAGCTGTTGCATATGGTCTGGTTCAGTTTGTAACAGAACCGATTTTCTACACGATCCCACAGATGCTGCTTGACTATCCGCTCGCATTCGGTGCGCTTGGTCTTGCCGGATTTTTCAATAAGAAAAAATGGGGACTTCAGATTGGATATGTAGTCGGCGTTTTCGGACGTTTCATCTTTTCCACGATCTCTGGCATTGTATTTTTCGCATCCTATGCACCGGAAGGCATGAACCCGATCCTTTATTCTTTAGGATATCAGGCCTCCTATCTGGTACCGGAAGCAATCATTACACTGATCATTATCAGCATACCGCCGGTTGCCAAAGCACTGGCACACGTAAAACAGAATGCAGTAGAAGCATAAAATCAAAAAAACAGCCATACCGTTTTTATTTCAAAGCGGTACGACTGTTTTTTTAGTTCTTTTATGTATTAATCCAACAGCATCTGTACGCATCCATACATTCCGGCATCATTTCCAAGTCCTGCAGACACAAACTTTGTGTTGCGGCAGGCATGGAAGGATGTCTCCACAAAATGCTTCTGGATGCTCTCGATCAGGATACTTCCTGCTTTGGAAACGCCGCCACCGATGACAACAACTTCCGGGTCAACCACACATGCAATATTAGATAAGGTAGATCCTAAGATTCCGCAGACTTCATCCACTAAACCAAGTGCCACTGCATCTCCGCTCTTTGCCTCATCAAACACATCTTTTGCAGTCAGTTCCGGGAAGTTTCTAAGGCTTGTCTCATCGTTGGTCTTAGCAAGTTTTCTCTTTGCCACACGTACGATACCGGTTGCGGAAGTGTACTGCTCTAAGCATCCGTACTGTCCACAGTTACATGCCTCGATCTCATCATGATTTACGGTGATATGTCCGATCTCACCGCCTGCTCCGTTAAATCCTGCAACGACCTTTCCATCTACGATGATACCGCCGCCGACACCGGTTCCAAGTGTTACCATGATAACGTCTTTACAGCCTTTTGCTGCACCCTGCCACATCTCTCCGAGAGCTGCAACGTTGGCATCATTTCCTGCTTTGACCTTAAGACCTGTCAGATTTCCGAGTTCTTCCTCTACATTCACGATTCCCCAGCCTAAGTTTACACAGCGGTTTACAACACCGTTGCTCTTAACCGGACCTGGAACACCGATTCCAACACCCTGTACATCATCTTTGCTGATGCCTTCCTGTGCCAGTTTATTATCAACTGCCTGTGCGATATCAGACAGGATTGCTGCTCCGTTATTTTCCGTGTTGGTCTTGATCTCCCATTTATCGATCAACTTGCCGTTTGTTTCAAAAAAACCGATCTTACAGGTAGTTCCCCCGACATCAATTCCAAATGCATACTTTTTCATTTTCGATCCTCCAGTGTTCTTCGCAGCAACATACCTGCCACGCGTTTTTTTGCTCATATTAAGGTAATGATAACGTTTCCAAATTTGTATGTCAAGCCTTCATCAGTGCTTTCTGCATTCCAAATCTGCTCTGTTGTTTCTGTGTTCTGCTGCTCACTGCTGTCGTTCGCCTTGTTGTTATTGCTGCGGTTAGTCTTACTGCTGTTGGTCTTGTTGCTGTTGGTCCTGCTGCTGATCTTGTTGCTGTTGTTGTTCCTGCTGTTGTTGCTGTTGCTGCTCCTGCTGCTGATCTTGTTGCTGTTGTTGGTCCTGCTGTTGTTGCTGTTGCTGTTGGTCCTGCTGCTGATCTTGTTGCTGTTGTTGGTCCTGCTGTTGTTGCTGTTGCTGCTCCTGCTGCTGTTGCTGCTGTTCCTGTGGTTGCTGCTGATCCTGTTGCTGCTGGTTCTGTGGTTGCTGCTGATCCTGTTGCTGCTGATTCTGATCCTGCTGCCCGGCATTTTCATCCGCATTCTGATCCGGATTCTCCTCCGTATCTTCCTGATGGAATGTATGAACCTCATCCGATACCTGCGCATACGGTAAAAATTCCATCGGAGAACGTCCTTCATGTGCCTTTAACATAAACTTCTGCCAGATCGTGCCCGGATAGGTTGATCCCATCAGTTTATCCATTTTTTTCGGCATATCATAACCAACCCAGACACTCGTCGTGTAATATCTCGTATATCCCACAAACCATCCGTCCTTCTGGTCGTTGGATGTACCTGTCTTTCCGGCTGCAGGCATACTGCCAAGACCAAGTCCGTGTGCTGTTCCGCTCGTGATAACACCTTTTAAAACATCTGTCATCATACGCGCCGCATTCTGCTTATACACAGCCTCTTCCGTCTGTGCAGATGCATAGATTTCATTGCCATCCGCATCTAATATCTTAACAATACAGGTTGGTGCCCGGTAATTTCCATCGTTTTCGATCGCTGCATACCCGGACGCCATCTCAAGCGCAGACACACCGTTTGTAAAACCTCCAAGTGCCGTTGCCGGTCTGTAGTCATTGGCATCCAGTTTTGCAAAATTCATTTTTTCAAGATAAGAAAGACCTACTTCCGGAGTCAGCTCCTCATATAATTTCCATGCGATCGTATTGACAGACTTCTCCACAGCCGTCCGGACTGTGATCTGACCGGAATAGGAACCATTTGCATTCCTTGGTCCATCCTCGATCGGCTCGTCTGTCACCACAGAGTCCGGCGTATAATTGCGCTCAAAAGACGGTGTATATACGATCAGCGGCTTAATGGCACTGCCCGGCTGACGGTAACTCTGAAATGCACGGTTTAACGTATAACCGGAGAAATCCTGGCTTCTTCCACCCACGATCGCCCTGACATAGCCATTGTCATTGTCAATACAGACTGCTGCCGACTGCAGGGCATACACGCCCTCATCATTGACCTCCGTGTAACCGGCGAGTGCCTCGTTTACCGTATCCTGCAGTTCCTGCTGTAAGTTCAGGTCAAATGACGTATAGATCCGGTAACCCGCAGTATACAGCTTTTTCTGACACTCACTGTACAGCGTCTCATAAGCTTCGTCATATTTGTTTTTTTCATCTTCCGAGGAAAACTGATATTTAAACTGGAAATCCTCCGTTTCCATCAATGCCCTGGCTGCACAATAATAGGTATAGGTCTCCACATAATCATTTTTTGCCAGTGCTTCCGGCCGGTCTAACGCCATCACCTCACCCAGTGCATTTTCGTATGCTGTTTTGGAAATTTTCCCATCATCGAGCATATTTTTCAAAATACGGTTTCTTCTCTTGTATGTGTTCGTGATATTCGTAAGTGGATCATAGAGCGTCGGATTATTTGGTATCGCACACAAAAATGCCTGCTCCGACAGATCAAGATCCTGCACATCCCGGTTAAAATACCCACGGCTTGCCGACTGGATCCCATAGTATCCGTTTCCAAAATAAATATTATTAAGATAGAATTCAAGAATCTCATCTTTGGTGTACTTCTTTTCGAGTTCCCGCGCGATATACATTTCCTCAACCTTTCTCTGCCATGTCTTTTCCTGGCTCAAAAAAATATTTCGCGCAAGCTGCATTGTGATCGTACTGCCGCCCTGTGTTGCCTCTCCATTTTCAATCATTGCCTTTACCGCACGCAAAAGCGCCCGGTAGTCAATTCCGTTATGCCGGAAAAACTTTTTATCCTCTATACTGACGATAGCACACTCTACATTACTCGGCATATCTGTAATCGAAAGATAATAAGAATCTTTTCCGCCTTTTAATGTGGAGATTACACTTTCATCCAAAGCATAGACGATACTGGTCTGATTTGCCTTAAATGTTTCCTTGCTGGAATGGCGCACCAGCTCTATTGCCTGCGTCTTTAAGTCTTTTACTTCTTCCGCGTAACCGCCAAAATAATACCAGCATGCCCCTGCAATGACTGCAAGCAGCAGCACCAGCTGCATCTTTGCGAAAAACCAGAACATACGGTATTTCTTTTTTCTCTTTTTTCTGGCTGCCATGATTGCATCTCCTCTATTCCAAAACAATTTTATGATATGTAATCCCTGACTGTTCAAGTAATTCCATCTCACGCTTCTGGCAGGTAAAGATCAGTATCTGTCTTCCCTGCTCTTTTCTGATCTGACAATCAAGTGCACGAAGTGTCTGCATCAGACGTTTTTCATCATACATACCGAATGCCTCATCAAAAATAACCGGCATGGGTTCTTCTTTTGTCACAATCTCTCCGACCGCAAGACGGAATGCCAGATAGATCTGTTCTAACGTTCCATGACTCAGTGCCTCCGGCAGAATCTCTTTTCCATCTGCCAAAATCAAAAGCTTTCCGTCTTCCTTTACAATCGCATGATCATATTTCCCTGCAGTAAGCTGTGACATCCACTTTGAAACGGCACTCCCAAGTCCATCTAAACTGTCCTCATAATACTCTTTTGCAAGACGGTCGATCTCTGCCGCTGCAAGTTCTAATGCACGGATATCTTCTAACAGTTCTTTTTCCTGTCCTCCCGGCTGTTTTGCAGCCTCAAGATCCTGCATGATATTGTAACGTCTGGTCTCTTTTTCAGACAGCGACTCTTTTAAACTGAGAAGCATCCGTTCCGCCTGCCGCAGTCCTGCATCCGCATAAGTTTCCTGTGTCACTGCCTTCATCTCATTCTTTTGTGCTGATAAATAAGCTTCCTTTTTTGCCTTCTCTATCACATGGCTGATCCCCACATAAAGTCCGCATAGAATCATCCCTGCAAAAAAGACTGCCTGCAAAATAAAAAACAGGCGTGACGGATACGAAGTGACGTGGTGTACCGCTGTATTGACAAGCAGCGCAGAAGCACAAAGTCCGATCCCCGCCATGCGGTCAGGCTGTTCTTTTTCCCATTCTGATTTTCCGGCTTTCTCTGCCCCTGTTCTCTCCGGCGCAGCATCCTGCCTCTCCATACGGACTGTCTGATGTCTTTCCTGTTCGGATAATCTCTTTCGTTTTTCACCGATCTCTTCCACACGCACACGCTTTAACTGGTCGATCTCTCTCCCGGCATCCGCAATATTGGCATGTAATCCACGACTGTCACGTTCTAAGAGATCTTTTTCCACAATCAGCTGGCGAATATCCTCATTTTTCCGTTCATGAATCGTCTTTACTTCCTGCGTCAGTTCCCGCTTTCTTGCTGCGAGTGCTGCTTTTGCCCTCTGAACCTGGATATTTGCGCCACCGCCCTCCGCAGCATTTGAGAGATATTCAGCCAGGATATCTGCAAGCTCTTTTCCTGTCACTGCCCCGGTCTGCGGTATATCATAAGTATTTCCAAACGTTTCTTTATCTATTCCACCGAGCAGCATGGCCAGATCGCCGTAAGCAACCGACAGTTCTTCCCCGTCCGCCTCGTTCTTTAAAATATCTTTTTTGTCTTTATAGTAAAAATTACGCTCTAAATAAAATGGTTTTCCATCCACCAAAAATCGCAGGGCACCACTGTAATAGGAAGGTGCATGCCAAGGCTCATGCTTTTGGTACATGCTGTTTAGCGTGCCTCTTCCACGCCCCTTTTCCATTCCGAAAAACATTCCCAGCAAAAAGTCATGCAGCGTTGTTTTTCCCGCCTCATTCTCCCCATAAATCACGTTGATCCCCGGTTCAAATGAGATGTTCCTGTTCTGCAATTTTCCAAACTGACCAATGATTGCTTCTTTTATCTGCATATTTTATATCCTAATAACGCATTGACTCCATATTCCAATGCCTTTTTTGTGACCACATCCTGCGGCCGCCTTTCCATTTCCTCTATGTAATTCCCAAGAAGGGTATCTTTATAGTTTTCTTTTAATTTTTCGTAGTCATAATCCGGCGAAAGCTGTTCCGTCACATCGACAACCCTGTCAAATTCCTCTAACTTTGCCGTATCAAATCCGGTATCCGGCGAAACTTTCCCCCGCAGAAACAGACGGAAATACTGATACCCCGGTCTTTCTGCCAGCAGTGTTTTTGCCCACTCACATAGTTCGAAATTTGTCGTTTTCCCTGTAACCGGATAAACTTCATGACAGTATTCGCATTTTTTGACCGGATGAAAATGAATATCGGTATGCTCTTTATCGATCGTTCCCAGCCAGTATCCATGTGATCCGACATCATTTTTATCCGTCGGCTCTAAACTTCCCGCCATCACTGCACGCCCCGGTATCTGCTGTCCGCCTTTGTGAATATGTCCGGCAGCAATATAATCAAACCCATTTTCCAGAATATGCTTCGGATGGTATGGAATATGCTGCGGATCTCCGCCATGTACCAAAAGAATGTTGATCTTCGACAAATCCTCCGGAATGATTGAATCGTAAACCGGTTCTCCAATCTCCCTGTGCCAGTAACTTAACCCGTAAATACTGACATTTTCCTCCTCAAAATCAAAATGTCCCGGCTCCTCCTGACGGAAAAAATAAACATTCTCCTCCCACTCCATCGTCAGATAATACGATTTTGTACGAAGATAATCGTGATTGCCCGCCATCAGGATAATTTTCGTCTGGGGTATTCTGCTGAAAAGATAATTGACTTCCCGAAGTTCTTTTTTTAACGGCTGCGCATGAAACAAATCCCCCGATATCAGCAAAAAATCCGGTTTTAACTCCACTGCCGCCCCGATCACTTCTGCAAAAGAATCCCAGATATCCTGCGCTCTTTTTTCACTCCAGGGTTTTCCCTCATCCGGTTTTATTCCAAGATGTACATCCGAAACATGTATGAATTTCATAAGCTGCTCCATTTCTGTCTCATTTACAGTGTCTATTGTATATGATTTTTTTTGTTTTTCCAATAGTATATTAAAAGCGGGAAAATCTTTGCTTTTTTGATTTTCCCGCCTCTTCTCATCTCTGAGTTTATTTTACTGTTCCATCTGCCGTCCCAAAAATGATGCTGCCGCCGCAGCAAGTTTTCCTTCGGTATCATTCATTTTCTTTTTCTCATCCTTATTGCAGATGATCACTGCACCGATCGCATCTCCCTCACAGATGATCGTGCTGAATGCCTGTTCTGTATATTCCCCGGCATCATCTAACGTCACTTTCATAAATTCCGCATCTCCCGCGGATGCCTGATAGTTCTTTCTTTCACTGATTGCTTCCTCTAACTGTCTGCTGACCGGTTTTTCCTCAAATTCTTTTTTCCCGCTTCCGGATGCTGCGATCACATGGTCACAGTCTGTCACAAGAACAAGATATCCCGTAGTCTGTGCCAGGCTTTCAGCATATTCCCCGGCAAATTGTCCAAGTTCACCGATTGGCGAATATTTTTTCAGGATGATCTCCCCCTCGCGGTCTGTAAATATCTCAAGCGGGTCACCCTCGCGGATCCTTAAAGTTCTTCTGATCTCTTTTGGTACCACGATGCGTCCTAAGTCATCTATCCGGCGAACAATTCCTGTTGCTTTCACGTTGTTATCCTCCAATGCTATATTTTGATAAAGCAGCTCTTTCTTATATATCAGCTTTGGAGTTAGTATGTGGAAAATATTGAGATTTATTCTTGTATCCTCTCATTTGCTTATGATTCCGGCAGCAGACAATATGCTATATCATAAATTTCCCGTGAAAAGTCCTGATGATTAATCAGTTATCACCTGATAGAATTTATACTTTTTTATCATTTTCTGCGCATCCAGTCTGCATACCAGAACACGATCTCTGCAATATGATGCAGATCGCCTTCTTTGCTGGTGGCTCTCCAGTTTTCTTTATAAGCCATAAACCAGCATTCTAACTTTTCTGCCAGTTCCAGACCTTTCTGCATATCAAAACTTCCCGTTTTTTCCATGCTTTCTGTCAGGAGTCCTACGGCATTCCAGATACCGATCCCCTGCAATGTCACGGATAAAAGCTGCATCTGTTTTTTCGTTTCCGGCATCGCCTGCGTGCTCTCCAAAAGTTTTTTGTATATATCACGCAGGGCATCTGCTGCAGCATCTACACCCGCCTGATCCACACCGCGGAACAGATCTTCGCCCTCTTCGAGTTCATGCTTTAAGCACCGGTTCTCATAATACATGACAGCTTCTCTCCACTGAAATACCGACTGTCCGCAGATTTCTGCCAGATGGGAAACATAATTTCCGGTAGTATCCCCATACTCGATCCGTGAGATCATACGGTTTAACTCTGCAAATGGTATCTTCTCCCCATTCCAGGAAAATACAGCACCGTAGATCATCCCCGGAACAGAAAATGCCGGATCATTAACGTGTCCAAAATCTCCCCAGTCTGTGTTCAACACACCGATGCCATGATATTTTGCCGCATAACCGCACATTCTTGTAATATTTTTATAAGAATTTTCTATTAAGTTTGCCCACTGGTTCCAGCCGCATACACCCGGACACAGATACTGCACTGCACCCGTCTGTGCGATCGCCCTCGTCTCATCTTCCCTCTGTTCCGGTGCGTATCCCCAGTTCAGGCAGATCATGCTCTCAGGCAGTTTCTTCATCAGTTCCGGCGAATTCCAGATAATATCACCCCAGAACATCGGGATTTTTCCATTTTCCACCAGAAATTGTGCAAGCTCTTTGACATAGTCAATATAAAGCCGATGGACGCCACGCTCTTCGGCAAGTTTTTTCGATTTATATTTGCCAAGGCAGAATGTCTCATCCGCACAGATATTAAATTTGTTGGAAGAAAACAACTGCATATATTCTGCGATCATCTTTTTGATCAGAGGAAGGGAACGCTCATCGGAGACATTGATCGTATGATACCGCATCCGGTTCCAGAAGGAAAACGGCTCCTTCCAGGAATCCTCCATCTCGCAGAGATCCCCATATGTTTTTGTGGAGAGCAGTGTGCACAGATGTCCAAAACTTGCCAGCGACGGAACCAGTTCAATATGACGTTCCCGGCAATAACTGTCAAGTTCGCGGATCTCCTCTGCCGTAAGCGGAGTCTGATCCCTCCACATTTCCGAAAAGTCACGGAACAGATAGGTATGTTCCACATAAAGCTGAAGCTGGTTTAATTTATAGCGGCACATCCTGTCTGCAATTTTTTTGAGTTCTTCCAGTTTTAACACACGTCCCCTTGTCTGGTCAAAATAATAACCACGGTTTGGCATATCCGGGGCATCCTGAATCTGTACACAGGGCAGTATCCCGCCACACTGCTGTACGATCTGGCAGAAGGTCTCCACACCATAAAGCACGCCAGCCCCGTCGCCGCCTGAAATCTGTCCGCCTTTTTCGTCGATCGTGATCTCATATGTCTGCTCTGGTAATGTTTTTGCGATCCCAAGAGAGAGATCCCCCTCCCTTACTTCCCCTACGGAAAACGGCAGGATAAGCCCCGTTTCCTGCCTGATCGCCTCCTGCAGTCTTTTTGCTGCATGCATCTCTGTCTCTGCCACCTCTTTTGTCATCACAATATGTGTGCTGTGGCAAAGCAGCATCTGTCCGTCCTGTTCTTTGATTGTTTTTGGCTTTGGTAATAAATACATAATTTTCTCCTCCTGCTGTCAGAATTTCTTCCTATTCTTCAAAAATTATTTTTCCACTATCCATTAAAAGTATTTTACTCTTATAAATCTTTGCACCACTCTCATTAAAATACCGGAATTTATCCGCATCCATAACGATTTCAAATGCCTTCTGACCTCCTTTTTCCACTTTTATTCTGGAAAATGCAACCAGTTCCCGCTCTCTTGGCACAAGTTCACCGGACAACACTTTCCGGTAGCATTGCAGCACTGCCGTATCATCTATATTTCCTTTATTCTTTACAATTCCTGAAATAATCCACACATCCTGCTGCTTTTTAAGACAGATATCCACATACTCCATGTGGGAATATCCCATTCCTTCCCCAAATGTATACAAAACTCCCTGTTCCATATCACAATAGTGCATTGCCGGATAGGACACCGTATGGTTATAGTACACCGGAAGCTGTCCGCAGTTTCGCGGAAGGGACACCGGCAGTCTGCCGGACGGTGCATATTTTCCAGACAACAGCTCCGCGATTGCTTTTCCTCCCATCGGTCCCGGATAAAAAGCATATAACAGTGCATCTGAATCCTGCGCAATTTCAGGGATTGCATAAGGCCGCCCGGCAATGACTACGGAGATCACCGGTTTTTTCAGCGCACAGACAGCCGTAAACAGTTCGTTCTGGTTCCCGGGGAGCTGTAATCTGGCGGTATCCATGCCCTCCCCACAGTCCATCTCAAGTACTCCCTGTACTTTTGCCGCACCGTTTTCATCGAACAGCGCCCCTTTAAAACGACTCGATGATCCGCCTAATGCCAGCACGATAATATCCGCATTTTCCGCAAGAGAAACAGCCGTCCCGACCTCATGTCCATTATAACAGCGAACCCGGTCTGCACCAAATTCTTTTTCCATGCCGCTCTTTAACGTCTCATATCCTGCCCTGTCCATTGGAGGTGAATAATCACCGATCTGCCGGTAAATATCATCCGCATTTGGACCGATCAGGGCTATTTTTTCTGCTCTCCCAATCGGCAGTACATTTTCATTCTTCAACAACACTACCGACTCGCGCGCCAGTTTTTCCGACTCCTGATATGCCTCTGTCGGAAATGAAACAGCACCATTTTCGCTGTAAGAGGCGGTACGGTTCCCGTTTTCATCAATATAAGGTTTATCCATCAGTCCCTGCTCAAATTTCAAAGTGAGCACTCGAAGGACCGCCTGATCGAGTTCCTTTTCCGTGATAAATCCCTGTTTTAACGCCTCCTCTAACTTTGTATAACCTTCATCCCACAGACTGATATCCACACCTGCTTTCAGTGCAAGTGCTGCCGACCTGATATTATCCCCCGTCATAATGTCTAACTGGTCGATGGCGATGCCATCCGCCATCACGACCCCGTCAAACCCCAATTGTTCCCGCAGAATATCCTGCAGCAGATGTCTGTTGGCATGGCAGAATTTTCCATCGATCTCGTTGTATGCAGCCATAATGCCTTTTACGCCCGCCTCACAACATGCCTTCGCCGCCTGTAAATGGATCTCCCACAGTTCCCTCTCTCCGATCCGCGCTGCGCTGGCATTGACCCCTCCGGTCGTCTCCCCCTGTGCACAAAAGTGTTTTGCAACCACTGCAACGCCCTCTTTCTGGATTCCTGTTACGATCGCCCGCGCGAGCTCTGCCGATAAATATGGATCCTCCCCATAACACTCCTCACTGCGCCCCCATCTTGGGTCTCTTAAAATATCCAGTGCCGAAACCAGTGCAAAATCCACGCCCATCTGCTTTAACTGCCTGCCGCACACCTGCCCTGCCCGCTCATACAATGCCGGGTCAAACGATGCACCTACTGCCAGATTGACCGGGAGCAGATATCCGTCTAACGCCTGATGTCCATGTGGACATTCACTGCTCAGTAAAAATGGAATTCCAAGGCGGCTGTGTTCGATCACATATTTCTGTAACTGATTATATGCCTGCATGGAAAGTCCCCCGGCAAGCCCTGTCTCATAATTTTTTTCCGACCATGGATCTGCACGGTAAAGACCATAGATCGTGCCGATCCCGCCCCACTTTTTTACTTCATCCTTTAATTCCTGCGTAAAAATAATTTTTCCATCTTCTACATGGTAGATCCGAAAACCATATAAATGCTGGTTTAACTGTCCCACTTTTTCTGTTGCGGTCATCTGCGCAAGCAGCGCCTCTGCCCGCTTTCTGCTATCTCTCTCCATATCTGTCCTGTCATTTCTCCTTTATTTTTCGGCTGTATAATGCACTTGCAATAATTCCGAATGCAGACAAAATAAACACCATCTGTATGTTATCTACCGGAATGTTTAAAATCCTGATATCCTTTGCTAATGCCACAAATGTCGAGCCGAGCATGGATGAAAAAAATCCTACAAACCCAACCATTGTTGAGCAGAAGCTGACATAGCTGACACGGTGTTCTAACGGTGCAAAGGCAAACTGCATCCGAAAAGTCGCAATATTGATGCCGCCCCAGGCAACCCCGCTCACAGCCTGTACGACCGGAAGCCAGTAGATACAGTTTTCTTTCGTCAGCAGTCCCCAGCCGATATATGCAACTCCCAGCATAAAAATGGACCCCAGCGTAACAAGCCTCCACGAATAACTGTCTGCTGCCTTCCCCCACAGATTTGCAGCCGCGATCCGCGCCACCGATGCAACCATATTCATGACGGTGATATAAAAATAGGACAGCCCCAGATTCTCTAACATATAAATAGAAAAAAACGGACTGGCAAAATTAGACGCCACACTCCACAGCAGGAAGAAAATCAATATATTGCGGTAATTCTGGTCTGTGAGCGGCATCTGTATTGCTTTCCTTATGTTCAGTGGCTCCACATGTTTCACATTTTCCGGTTCCCGGATCAGCGTGAGACAGGTAATGTCGACCACGCAGATACCGATACATAAAATGCCGATGATCCGGAATCCCAGAATCTCCTGATCCGCGAAACGGTAGGCATCTAAAATTTTACTTAAGATCAGGGAACCGCCTGTGGACGCAACTAAAGTCATTGAATCCTTCAGTCCGAGATATCTTCCCAACCGTTCTTTTTTCACCAGGCTGATCAGCCAGTTATTTGCCCCGGTGTTGATAAATGCCCCACAGAAATGTGCACAGGAATACAGCACCGCGATCACTGCCACCGAGATTCTCGCTCCTAACATCAATGTCGGAACAAACAGCATCATGAGCAGGCATAAGCGCTGGATGAGTGCAAACTCTACCGTGATCCGTTTGCTGCCTGCGCGGTTCTCATAGACGACAGAGGAAAAAATCTGGATGGTATTCATCAGCGTCGGCAGTGCAGCTATGATCCCGGTCAGTGCCGTCCCCGCACCCACAAGATAGGCAAGTCCCGATAAAAATGCGCCGGAAGTAACCGTAAAAATCTGTGTGGAAGCGCATCCATCGAGGATAAAAAGTGCCCTGCTGGTCCGATACTGTTTTTCCGTAATATGATCGGAACACTCAAAAATATGGCTTAATTTATTGGTCATAACGTAAATCTCCCTATAAAAAGAGAGGCATCCCACCGAACTCTCTTCGGAATCTGAATGCCTCTATATGATTTTAAACGAGTTTTACAGTAACAACTTCATACGGTTTCAGTTGTACACAAACCACTCCGTCTTTCAACTCTAATTCTGCTTCTTCCTCCTCGAGCAGATTGCAGACAAACGCTTTGTTGTAGTTCCCCTCAACTACAAGATTTGTCTTTGTGAGTGCATTTTCGCTCTCATACATACGGATAATGATGCCATGACCGGACTCTGCACACTTGATCGTCTCTAATACAACGTTGGACCTGTCCACAGATGCTTTTGACAACAGGCTTCCCGGCTTTCCTCCTGCCACTGCAATAGCCGGCTGGTTCAGGTCATATGCCTGCTCCACGGTCTTTGCTTCCTGCCATTTTTCCGCATGCGGATAGATTGCATAGGTAAAATAGTGCTCTTCCTGATCTGCCACCGGATTCGGTTCGATGCCGGATTTAATCAGTGTCAGTGCCATATCAGAATCCTTCACGGAATGTCCATATTTGCAGTCATTTAACATGCTGACTCCGTAGTGACCTTCCGAGAGATCGATCCATTTCTGTCCGCAGCTCTCAAAACGTGCTTTATCCCAGCTCGTATTGGTATGCACTTTGCGTGTCAGATTACCAAACTGTACATCAAATGTTGCTTCATCGGTATGTACATTGACCGGGAAATGTACCTTTAACAATGTCTGATGCTCTTTCCAGTCCACATAAGTCTCAAATTCGATCCTTCTGCTGTCTGCATAGAAATGGATCTTCTGGTGGATCACAGAATTGCTTTCTTTCCGCTCCATCTCTAACGTTGCACGCACCGGACCGCACTCTGTCCATTCCATAGAAATCACATCATTGACATCCCAGTACTTTTCGGTATAGTAAATATCCACATCCCAGTTATCAAAGCACATCGGCTTATCCTCGTACATGCGGAACTGATTGCCTTTTTTGCCATCCTGCAGTACTTCCCTGTCGTTTTCCTTATCGTAGATGCGGTCAAAACATCCCTCCGCATCCAGATGGATCGTATAAAACGGTGTCTCAAGCGTATGGTCATCCACAAGGACAAACGGTGTTTTCTGCTCAATTTCACTGGATACAGCCGCAAATGTCTTATATCCTTTTGACGGCAGATGCTCTACATAGACCACTGCACCTTCTGCAGTCTTCTGTACCGGATAGATCACGCCCTCTGCATCCTTTAACGCTTCCGCATGGATCTCCCCAAGTTCTACGATATCACTGCGGTCGTGTCCGGTTGTATTGAAAATAGTGATGCCTTCGCCATCTCCCACGAGTGCATGGAGACGTTCCTCTTCCAGTGCTTTGATCTCTTTCTGAAGTGCAGCGTATTCTTCCTTTGTCACCTCATATACTTCATGGATCGCAGATCCAGGCAGAATATCATGGAACTGGTTGATCAGGACTTTTTTCCACATGCGGTCGAGTTCTTCTGCCGGATACGCTGCCTGTGCCTGTGCTAAAACGGACAACAGTTCCAGATCCATCAGACCAAGTTCTGCCTTACGGTTGCTACGTTTATTTCTCGCCATGGAGGTATAAGTTCCGCGATGGTACTCAAAGTAAAATTCACCTTCCCATACCGGCAGGCGTCTGTCACCTTTCACGCGCTCCTCAAGTTCTTCAAAATAGGTGCGTGAAAATTCCTGGCGTACTTTCGGAATCCCTTTGATTCCCTTTTCCATGCGGATCGAAGTCTCAAGCATTTCCCTGGTCGGACCGCCGCCGCCATCGCCGTAACCGTAGGAGACTAAGATATCGTTATTGATGTCCTTATTCTGGTAACGCATCCATCCTCCCATGATCGCATCCGGGTGCAGCATGCCATTATAGGTCGTAAAGTAATCTTTGATCGGCTGGCTCACGCCAAGGGTCGTGATCAGGTGTGTCAGCACCTCTGTTCCATCGATTCCGCGCCACATCATCGTATCGTAAGGTACTTTATTGAACTGGTTCCATGCCAGTTTGGTTGTCATAAAATAATCGATTCCGCATTTTTTCATGATCTGCGGCAGTGCCCCGGAATAACCGAACACATCCGGCAGCCAGAGGATACGGTTGTCCACGCCAAATTCCTCTTTAAAAAAGCGTTTGCCATGCATAAACTGACGGACGAGGGATTCTCCCGATGTCAGGTTGCAATCTGCCTCGACCCACATACCGCCTTCCGGCTCCCAGCGTTTCTCTTTGATGCGCTGTTTTGCTTTCTCGTACAATTCCGGATAGCGCTCCTTTAAAAATGCATATAACTGCGGCTGGCTGGACATGAACTTATAATTCGGGTACTCGTCCATCAGCTTTAACACAGTTGCAAAGCTGCGTCCGACTTTTTCCCTGGTCTGTGCCACAGTCCACCACCACGCAACATCGATATGCGTATGTCCGATACAGGTTGCGATCACATCCTCATACCCTGCCATATCCTCATAAAGTGCTTTCTGGATATAAGCAGATGCTTCCCGCACACTCCGGTAAAAGCCTTCGGAATACGGGGTCCTTAGATCCAGCAGATTGATCGTCTCATTGAGCACATACTCAATATCCTTGCGGTTTTTATCATCTGCTTCCATACGGGAAAATGCTGCAAGCGGAACCCACAGGTCATAATAGAGTTTTTCGATCTCTGCATCGATCTCCTCGATCTGTGTGCGGAGCGCAAATTCCTCATGCATGATCCCGGTATATGCCTGCAGGTCGATGGTCAGTGTCTCTCCTGCCTTTCCGCTTCTCGTGATCAGGCACTCCCTGTGGTTCATATCGATACCCTGATAAACCTCCCCGTTCACAAACACGATAAACTGCGGATTTCTTCCGTCATCCCACTCGTCGATCTGTGAGGAAACGCGGATCCATATGCTTTTGCCATCCAGCTCCTCCGGAACGGTATAGGTCGTGCGGAACCAGTAATGACGGTCCTTGCCATACCAGTGCATGGTCTTGCAGTCAAAGTTTTCCCAGGCTGCCTCGTCTTTTAATGCATCCTCCGGGTGAATAAAGTTTCCTTCCTTATACTCCCACTGTGTCAGTGGAAATACCTGTTTTACTTTTAATTTCTTAAGTTCGTTGCAAATTACACCGACTCTTTTGTCTAAGAAATCCATATTTGCCTCCTTGTCTTGTTTTCTTTCTATATTAAGATCGTTTCCGATCTTTATATAAGTTCCATAATGCAGCCCATTAAATTATCTGGCGGCTGCATAGCTTCCAATGCCTTTACAAATTCCCATTTTGATCTGGCAAGCGCAGCCTGATAAATCTCATTTTTACATGTAAATTCACATTCTGTGTGCTGCAATAATTCATAAAGTTCCTGCGTAAATGTATTCTCTGATCTTCCATGATCTGTCTTTCCAAATACAGCGATATGATCCTTTACCGATACATCCTGCAGCAATAATATCTGATTTTCTTCGTCAAATTCTATCGTGTCGGTCTGTATTCCATTTTTCTGACACATGACCTCTCCCCAATGACAGCCTACAAACTCAATTTTATAATTCCTTTTTTGAGGTACCGCCGCTGTATTTCCCTGCACCGCATCTATGCAGAAAACAGATGTATCCTGCTGCGATAAAACTTTTTTTACAGAAAACCGGGTACAGGCCAAATTCTCATCTTCTGTACTGTCGTCCCCGTTTTCATTTTCATACAGGCAGAAATTTCCTTCCTCATCTCCGAATATCCTGATCCAGAGCGACTTTGGATTCTGATTGACACAATTACCTGATATCTCTTCTGTCATCGGTATGATACTCCCCGCCCTTACCAGTACCGGAAGATTTTCTATTCCACGATACATCCGGATCTTCTGGTTTCCCGTATAACAACGTTCTGTAAAAAAGTCATACCATTTCCCCTCCGGCAGCCAGACAGTCACACCCGCCTTATGTGTCCGGGTGCTGGTGCGCTCTGTGATAGGCGCCACAATGATATCCGTTCCAAAATAATACTGATCCCGCGTTTCATAGGCAGGTTCATCCTCTGGATTCAGATAATACATAGGCTTTATAAAAGGCTCTCCCTGATGACACCTTACATTCGTCGTAAACAGGTATGGAACCAGTTGATGCCGGAGCCTCAAAAAATGTATCATCATATTTTTGACATCCGTGGAATAGTTCCACGGCTCTTTTCCACTGAACGGATTGTCGGAACTGTGTAACCGGCAAATAGGAGAGAACACTCCAAACTGCAGCCAGCGTCCAGCCAGTTCATCATCCCGGTACCCCAGCATATGTCCCCCAATATCATGACTCCACCAGCAATATCCCACATTTGATGCCGTACATGTAAAATATGGCTGGAATTTTAGGGATTCCCAACTGATCACTGTATCCCCGGAAAAACCGATCGGATATTTATGAGAACCGATTCCGGCATAACGTGACAATATCACCGCATTTTTATTCCTGTCCCGCATGTCTTTTATATGTAAATAATTTTGCATCCATAATGGATCAAGTCCTTCTTTTTCACAACAGTTCCCCTGCTGCCAGTCGATCCACCAGAAATCTACGCCCTGCTCTTCCAAAGGATGTAATACCTTCTCAAAATAGGCTTCCACAAACAGAGGATCTGATAGTTCACATTCAACGGTCTTTTCTTTTGCAGCATCCAGCCCCATTTTCTGGCAGACGATTTCATAACATTCCTCAAAAGGACGGATTCCGTCTGCCGGATGATCATTTAAAGTTACATGAATCCCTCTTTTGTGTAACCATGTCAAAAATTCTTCCGGATCGGGAAATAATTCTTTATTCCATGTATACCCGGTCCATCCACTTCCATATCTGGCATCCGGTTTTGTGATATGCCAGTCCATATCCAGAACGGCAACAGCAAATGGGATCCCCTCTTTCTCAAAGCGTCTGATCAGTCCCTTATATTCATCCTGCGTATATTTATAATATCTGCTCCACCAGTTTCCCAATGTATAGCGTGGCAAAAGTGGTGTGTGTCCACACAGCTGGAAAAAATCCCGGATGCACTGCATATAATCATGCCCATACCCGAACACATAAAAATCCTGTTCTTTTACCTGACGTGACACTGCATTACCATCCTGGTCAATTAACATGGAATCGGAATCATCCAATACGGTAATTCCAGTTCTTGCAACCAGTCCTTCTTCTAATTCACAGCTTCCATCCACACCGTCTAAGGTCCGTACTGTGCCCTTTAAAGTGTAAATGCGCTGTCCGTATCTCCACTCTGCCCCATAATTACAGGTTGTGCCTTTTAATTTTACGGAAAGACCACTTCCTGTAAATTTCTTCTGATCGTACCGGATCTTTACACAGGCTGTCTCAATATTCAGGATCTCATCATCTTTCTCTGCCGTGTAATTACATTTTCCAAGATCCCGGCTGCATATTCTGGTTGTAAGACTGTCCTCAAAACATCCACTTTCCGAATATTCGAACCGGATCAGGGCATCTGTAATCACAGTAATCCTGTATTTTTCACCACAGATCATCTGATCCGTTCTTGCATTAGCATCATGATTCATACTTTAATTTCCCTGTAATATATACTTTTTCGTTGTTGCTTCTGTAGGATAACAAAACCGTTCTGCTTTTCTCATCCCATACAGACTGCAGTTCCATGTTTTTCCCGCTTTCTGTATGTGCACATAAATCTTCCGTTTTCCCTGGCAGGCGGATCCTCATATTCACCTGAATGTGATCAATTGCCTTCGCCTCAATACTAAGCTGTCCGTTTTCACATACCATATTTTCAATACGCGCTGCCGTTGCGATAATCCTTACATCATCTTTTATCTTTTCAAGATCAAACAACAGCTTTTCCTGCCCGGGTTCTACCAAAACCCGCTCCACGACCGGATATTTATCTTCATACAGATCCACAAACAGCCCCTCTTTTGTATAAACTGATCCTGTATCCGATTCCTGCATGGACGCTATAACAATGTACGGATCCCTTCTTACCGACAGATAATTGCACATATTCCAGTGATATCCGCCCATCTTAAGTCCTTCCTGGATCCAGTTGCGGTATTTATCTGCGATCGCTTCATTCACGCTTAACAGCGCAGGAACTTCATTCCATACGAGAACATTTCCCTCTCCGATCCGGTAACATCCATTGGCTGGTTCCTTATCCATTCCAAACTCTGCAAAAAGATGTTGTGCGGGCGTGTCGCAGGAAAATTTCTGCCACCATTCCTGTAAATAATTATATGGATCAAAGTCTTTTCCAATATAAAAAAGTGTGCCTCCCTGTTTTACCCATTCCACCAGTTTGTGATGAAATTCTTCACTTTCCGGTTTCATAAATTCATAACTTAAGATCAGATACCGATATTTTTTCAGATACTCATCATAGCGGACCATGTGATCAAAATATACCGGCTGTATCGGTAACCCATATTTTAATAATGGCAATGTCAGACCAAACCAGTCCGGGAATGCGCAGCATTCTTTATACGCATATTCCATTTTTTCCATGGACATAAGGAGCTGACGGTCTTCTTCCTTTTGAAAAATAAGATGGTTCATCCAATCTTCCATCCCCGACAGATTGATCTTTCGTCCATGCTGTTCCACATGATCCGGGTATGTCCGTTGGTACATACAGCTATCCGCTAAAAATACACCGACCGCATCTTTTTCTGTTTCGTCTTCCCCTTTGGTCATATCTCCCAGTGTCTGTATCATACTTGCCAGAAATGTCGCGTAGGTATCCGGGATATTTTTTGCACCTTCCATATCCTCCGTCGGGATCATCCCCTCCGCAAGACCGACTTTTCTTGGATATCTTCCCTTAAACACCCTGTTTGGCCACGGACACACCTCGTAGTGATCCACATCCGACCAGAATAAAGCTGCTGTCAGAGTCTTTTTATATTTATCTGCATACTCTTCCCAGCCATGCTCCGGGTTATCTTCCACCGGATCCTGTAAAAACCATACTTCCTTATCTGTCCCTTTTACCAGCTCCTGCATGATGCCATACTCTAAATACGCCGTCTCAAATGTTCTGCTCCTATAATGTCCCCCATATACGTTTCCCGTGCCGCTCGTCCCCGTCCATACCTGTGCGATAAAACCATCCACCTCATCGACATCCAAAAGACGGCTTTCCGGACTCATGATCTTCCACTGTGCATAATTTACCAGACTATGCGTCGCCACATAAAAATGGATCTCTTTCCCCGTTTTTCTTCCATACTCTTTGATATTTCTGCTGAGATGTCTGATAAGCCTTCCATATAAATATGCTTTTAATCTGGAACTGCGGTATTTCGCATTGATATTGGTATGGGGCGGCTCCCAATCCACGCCATAATATGCCAGATATTCTTTTTTAAATGCCTCCGAATATCCTCCCGCTTCCCAAAATTCGGGTTCTTCCATATAAATTTCTGTGATCCCTTTATCTATGAGAGTGCATAAATGTTCCGTTAAATATTGGATAAAAGACAGTGTCGGCACCATATATGGCGTATCGACCCCGTGCAGGATCGGGTTTCCTTTCCGGTCCGTCTGACATTCATCCCAGTGCTCCTTTCCGTCCCACTTGCCGCACAGATACTCTTTATAATTTCCCCATGCACACCCAAGCATTAAGTGTACCTTATAGCCCCGCTCCCTATATTGCTGCATCCGGGATTCTAAAGATTCATTCAGACCATAGACCATTACAAAATCTGTCTGAAGGTCAATCTCTGATGACCACGGTTCTATTTCCTGAAACCCCGTTTTGATTTCTTCTTTTTCTCTTATAAAAGCCATACTTTCACCTGCTCTTTATTCACGCTCGACCCATACCGCGGAATGTGGCAATAACACGGTATCATTCACTGGATTTGTAAATTTCCGGTTTCCTTTTAAATTTCCAATATCATACGGTGTTGACCGATGGTTTACCAAAACCATTCCCGTCTCAAACACACCTGTTTCAATGCCTCTTTCACAGATTCCTGAAACAGGTTTTCCACATACCCCTAACAGATCTTCCAACAATGTACTTCTTGCCTGAATGATCGGATACATTTCTTTATTTCTCTGTTCATATGGTACATGTGGTATATTTTTTGCCACATAAGAAGCACCTAACTGCACTCCGCAGGAAATAACCTTTCCTTTTTCAATTTCCTGCATAACAATACATTTGCCCGCATCGTCTGCATACGCACTGATACATCTGCCTGTCTCATATCTCTGGAATTCACAGCCCTGTGGAATGATAGGCTTTTGATATATGTACGGTGTTTTTTCACATGGGATGCCCTGGATGCCAAAACAGTTTTTACTTAACCCACAGTCTGGTCCATGTATCACGACTCCCCCATTTGTTACCCATTCCCGGATCATTTTTTCCATGTCTGTGTGTTCTTCTGCAAAATAACAGTCATTGGATGGAACGATCAGCATTTTATAGTCGTTTAATTTATTCTCTAAAATATCATAATAGCTGATGACATCCGTCTGATACCCAAGATCACAGCATATTTCATACCACCCCAGCATATCCAGCCGGCGGATCTCATTATTTTCCACATCAAACGGTTCATAATCTGACATCTCAGATGGAAAAAGTATTGCGATCTCTTTGTATTTACTTTTTCCCCTTTTTGGAATCACTTCTGCACACCAGGTATTTCCCCTTCTCAGTGAATCTAAAAAGTCATCTTCCATGCGGTTTAGCACACCGCCATCATCAAGTCCGTTCATCCCATAGGAAGTGTAGCCATCTACCCCGCACGCGGTCATGGTGCCCACAATTTCTTCCGGCGTTAAAAATGCATACAGATCCCGGTAAATATAACGTCCCCAATAGATACCGCCGATACATTCTTTTCCTTCATTCATCACGCGCATCATACTGTGCTGGCAGGAAGTGACATAGGCATCCGGACTCGCATCCGGTCTTGCCGGAACTGTTATGAAATGGCAGGAATCCACATAAGGACTGATCGCATACATATCGATCCCCCGCATTGCAGTATCCCACAATTCACTGTAATCCGGATTGTCACTGTCACATTGTTTCTGGCTGTACACATTTAAAAAATATCCCCACTGCGACAGATCCGGACAAAGGAATAATTCCGGGTGGTCTTTTTTGAGGCGTGTCTGCATATCTTTAAAGTACAGCCGCAGTTCTTCTATTTTCCAGGACATGTTATCTTTCCATATCCAGAACTTCTTTGTTCTTTTTTTGATATCCTCTCCGGTATAACAGCTTCCCTCTCCATAAATCACAGAATACCAGTAATCCTCTGGTTTTAACTGCTTAAAATCATCGATATCCAGATCGTACCTCTCATTGAATAACGATATATTGTTTTTATATTTCTCTTTTAAAAATTTCTGATAGCGTTCTATTCCATCCTGGTCAAAACTTGGCGCTGCAATCGGATCCCACATCGTACATGTTGGAAGGACCTGTTTTTGTCCCAACTGGCAGGTGGTACAGCCCTCCCCGTACATTTGAAGGATCTGGTCTACATGCTCTGCCATCGTTTCTCTCGCAGTATCTGACCAATACTTGTACCATTTTCCACCTTTTTGATCTATTGTCACGACCTCTTCCCCAAATACAGGTGGACTGAAACGGATATGCGGGTACAAATTATCGCCATTTAAATATAACACCAGGAAATTATACGTTAATCCATGTCTTAATGCAGACTGCCCCATATATTCCTGCATTTTTACATATTGGCTCCGCTCTCCGGTTTTATAACGTTCCCTGAAATCTTCCCAGTCTTTTGTGTCAAACATAACGCTGTTATAACCAAGCTTTTTGATCAGCTCCATCGTCTCATCCACAAAATCCGGATCGTCATATCCCGGACTGTAAAAATTTCCAAATATTACATTAATATATGGTTTTCCCGAATTTGTCTCTATCATTCTTTTCTCCCACTGCTGTTTCCGAAATTTTTTGCAAAAACAGAGCTGTCACAAATAATAATATTATTATTTTGTAACAACTCCGTTTTTTATTACATACTTTCCATGCTTTCCATTAATTCATTTACTGTCGTAAACGCAAGTCCTGTAACTGTATCTGCACAGCCATAGTAAATTGCAATTCTTCCTGTTTCTGCGTCCGTAAGCGCAGCACACGGAAATACGACATTCGGAACATCTCCCATACACTCATAAATTTCATGTGGTGCCAGAATATAATTTTTTGTCCGCTTTAAGACTTTCCATGGTTGTTCCAGATCTAACAGTGCACAGCCCATACGGTATACAAAACCGTTACAGGTGTTGATAACACCGTGGTAGATCACAAGCCATCCTTCTTCTGTCTCGATCGGGATACAGCCTGCACCAATTTTGGTTGACTGCCATGCCGACTCATCCCCTTTGATGGTTCCCATAACATATCTATGGACACCCCAGTGTTTCATATCAGGACTTTCACTGACGAAGATATCTCCAAACGGCGTATGTCCATTATCACTTGGACGGCTTAACATATAGTAGTTTCCATTGATCTTTCTCGGAAAAAGAACTCCATTTCTGTTAAATGGCAAAAATGCATTTTCCAACTGATAAAACGTTTTAAAATCAAATGTATAACCTACCCCGATCGTTGGATATCCATGATATCCATTACACCAGGTGATATAATAGCGGTCCTCTATAAAACATACTCTCGGATCATATCTGTAATCTCTTTTTCCAATCTCTTCATCATCACAGTGGAATACGATCGGATCATCCGAAATATCCCAATGGATCCCGTCTTTACTAAACCCTGCAAAGATATCCATACTGATCGATCTGCTGTCGCAGCGGAATACTCCTGCATATCCATCTTCAAACGGAACGACCGCACTGTTAAAAATGCTGTTTGAATTTCTGGTTGCAAAGCGATCAATGATTGGATTTGCTTTATATCTCCATACAGGAAGTTTATCGTTTTCGTCCTTGTCTTGCCATGGCATATCCGGCAATGTTTTTCCTACTATTTTGCTCATACTTACTGTTCTTCCTACTGTTTATTTGCTAAAAATTCATCAATTTGTGACTGTGCCTCATCTAAGACATCCTGGAATCCTGCATTCATTAATTCCTCTTTGATTTCCGGAACTGCTTCCTTCGGATCTCTTACACCTGTGAGAACTTCACTCTTGTAACGTAACCATACTTCTGTACAGTTTGATAACTGATCCTCAATGTTTGATGTATCAAATGTAAATCCTAACAGAACAGATGGAACTGCATTTTCATTTAACTCTTTCACTTCATCCCACTGATTTACAGTGTCTGTATCCTGCTGTGTAACGGTAAAGAATGTTCCCTGTGTATAACCTGCCATTGTCCAGTCTTCATTGAGTTTGTGAACTTTATTGTCATCTGTGTACTCAAAGTTTACTCCCTCTTCTCCATAGTAGAACATATCTCTAAGAGTCGTATCTGTATTTACAAGATCTAAGAACTGTAAACATTTCTCAGGATATTTTGTATTTGCAGAGATCATGTTAATAGAACCGCGAACTGTATCATTGGATAAAATTGTATCGCCAACCTTGGCAACCTCAACTTCTTTTCCCATCTGTGGTCCCCAGGATGTCTGTGCTGCGGTAGACCATCCCTGTGCTACTCTCCATACATTATATACACGGCCTTCAGCAAGTGTTGATGCATCCGGATTGATAATACCATCCTGATACCACTCATGAATGGTCTCTAACTCTGAATAAATATCATCCTGTTCCAGTGTATAACATACTTTCGCATCTTTATCATTGTACTTTACACCAAGTGCCTGGCATCCGGCACCTAACTGATCATAAGTATCAAAGATATAATACAGACCATCATTCTTTACATAAACCGGATAATCATTGGTATCACTTTTGATCTGCTTAAAGGTATCTGTCAGGGAAGATATGTCTGTCATAGATTCAATATCAAGATTATACTTGTCTACGATCTCCTTATCCCAGATCGCATAATTGGATAATGAGCTGTCTTTGTATGTCGGAACTGCATAAATCTTTCCATCGATCGCTACTGCATCCCAATAGTCACTTGGCATAAGTTCCTTCAAGCCCGGCATATTATCATCAATCAGATCTGTAATGTCATAGTAAGCTCCGAGTTTTGTATCAGATGTATAAACATTTCCGTTACCGAAAATAATGTCATAATCTTCATTTGTACTGATAATGATATTTCTACGGTTATCCCAGTCTCCCCAGGCAACTACTTCCATATCAATATTTACACCAATTTTTTCGCCGACATAATCATTTACTTTCTTTACCCAGGAATCATAGTTATCCGGCATTCCACTTCCAATTGTGACCCACTTTAAAGTAACGATATCATTACTTTTGGCATCTGAAGTGCTGGCATTTCCCTGGCTTCCCGAATTACTTCCACAACCTGCGAATAATCCTGCGGTCATCATTGCTGCAAGCCCCAATGACACAATTCTCTTTTTCATCATAAAATTTTCCTCCTAAATCTGATATCTCTTATTTTATTTACACGGTATCATCCTTTTACAGAGCCGATGGTCAGACCTGAAATAAAATACTTCTGGAAAAATGGATATACACATGCAATAGGAACCACGATAATAATAGCGATCGCCATTCTCACACTCTCTGTCGGCATACTTGCTTTATACTGCTGCAATGAAAGTCCACCATATGGATTGTTCGCTATATACTCAATATTGTTCTGGATATTATTCAGCATAGACTGTAATGTCTGCAAATTTTTGTCTGAAATATATAAGGATGCCTGAAACCAGTCATTCCAATATCCAAATGCTGCGAACAGTGCGATCGTTGCAATGATCGGCTTTGAAATCGGTAAAATGATCTGTGCAAAAATTCGAAGCTGTCCTGCGCCATCAATTTTTGCCGATTCCACGATGGAATCAGGAATCGTCGTTTTAAAAAAGGTTTTACAGATCACAATATTAAATGGCGATACCGCAAGCGGCAGGATCAATGCCCAGATAGAATTTCTCAAATGCAGGATATTTGTATTAACAACGTATCCAGCGAGCATACCACCGTTGAAAATCATCGGGATAAAAATCACCCAGGTATAAAAACTTTTCAGTTTATAAGTATTTCTTGAAACAACATATCCCATCGTCGTTGTCAGCAGTACTGACAAAATAATACCAAGCGCAGTAACTAGAATGGAAATGAATGTTGCATGTAAAATAGTTCCTCTTTCATTCCACAGGAACTGATATGCCGCTGCCGAAAGTTCCTGTGGTATTAACTGATACCCATTTTTCTGTATTGATGTCTCACTCGAAATAGAGATAGAAAACACAAATACGATCGGAAAAATACACAGCGCTGATAATATAATAAAAATGATATTAAAAAGAACATTCGTGCTTTTTTTAATCTGATTAAGTTCTTTTTCTTTTCTTAACTTCTGTGCCATATTGCTATCCCCCTATATAATCGCGCTGTCTTCATCAACTTTTTTCACCAGCCAGTTTGTAAGTAAAATGGTTGCACAACAGCATACAGATTGGAAAAATGAAGCCGCTGCTGTTTTTCCAATTGGAGCACTCGACTGGATCGCTTTGTAAATATATGTATCAAATGTAGATGCAACATTATACAAGGACGCTGGTATTCCACCTGTTGCCTGATAAAACAGACCAAAATCAGAATAGAAGATTTTTCCTGCATCCAGAATTAGCATCATGATCAGGACTGGTTTAATACATGGCATCGTGATATGTTTTGTCTGCTGCCATTTGGTTGCACCATCCATAACCGCCGCTTCATATAACGATGGGTCAATTCCGGTAATCGTTGCCAGATAGATGACCATTCCATATCCCATACCTTTCCATATCCTTAAAAATGTCAGAATGAACGGCCAATATTCCGGTTTCTGATACCACATGATCTTTGTACCGCCAAGTGCAGTAATGATACTATTGAAATAACCTTTCTCCGGTGTTAATACTGAATACACAATATAACTGATCACAACCCACGACATAAAATATGGAAAAAACATCATCGTCTGATATGCTTTTGACGCTAATTTGTTTCGCAGATTGCTCAACATCAGTGCAAATCCTACTGCAACAGCAGCTCCAAGCGCAATGAACACCAGATTGTATACAATTGTATTTCTCAACAACATCCAAAAGGCATTTGATTTAAAGAAATATGTGAAATTAGACCAGCCTACCCAGTCACTGTGAATCAGATTATATATAAATCCATGCCCCGGACTTAGTTTATAATTTTTAAATGCAATGATAATTCCAAACATTGGAAGGTAAGAAAACAATACAAACCATATAAAAGTCGGAAGAGAAATCAGTGTTAAATCCGTATCATCTCTTGTCCAGCGTTTTTTCCCTTTCTTTTTCTTTATTTCTTTCATTCGTTTTCTCCTTTACATTTATTTCTATCTTATATACAAATATTAACTTTTTTATTATAATTTGTCAATATTTATATTAACTTTTTTACCTATTCATTATCACTTTTGTTGTTATTAATATAATATAATGATCTTTTTTGTGCATTTTAACTGTTTTCTTATTATTTTTTATCAATTAGCCTTTCGGCGTTTAACAAATGTTAATTTTTTATTGCATATATTGTCCCTTTAATGTTATACTGTATTTATAAATTTTTAACTTTACACTTATCTCTTATTGACGGCAGCTATACATTTTTTACTATTTTCTATAAATCCCAAAAAGGAGTCTTTTTACTATGAGTAAAGTAACTATGCAAGACATTGCAGATGAATTAGGAATATCGCGTGTTACGGTATGGAAAGTATTTAACAATCATTCAGGTGTTTCAGAAACGGTTCGGGAAAACGTACTTCAAAAGGCAAAAGAATTAGGTTATTCTAAATTCATACAGGAGTCTGCCACAGTCCCTGATGATCCCCAGGAAGATAAAACTGTCTCTTTGATCGTATCCCGGCCAGACTCCTCTACATTTTGGACAAACATTATCCATAGGTTAGCACAGGAGCTGGCAACCCATAACATTAACCTTCTTTATACTTATGTACCATCTTCCTATACACCTTCTTATACATTTCCTTCTGCCCTGACAAACGGAACTGTTTCCGGAGCAATTATTCTGAATGTATATGATGCAAAAATGGTTACATTAATTAATGACACGTTAAAAATTCCTAAAGTATTCCTTGATACTGTGCCTGAAATCGGCAACCGTGCTCTACATGGTGATCTGCTGTTGATCGAAGGCTATAATACCATGTACGAGATTACACAATCCATACTAAAAAAAGGAATTACAAACATAGGTTTTATTGGTGATATCCATTACGCCATTACCAACAAAGACAGGTATATTGGTTTCTGCCATTGCCTGAAGGATCATAATATTCCCTTAAATCCAGCCATCTGTCATACAGATCCCATCGGCATTTTTTCATATCATAACGATCTGTATGCCTTTTTGGATTCTATACCGGAACTTCCACAGGCTTTCATTTGCGCCAGTGACTATATTGCCCATTTTCTTCACCTGTATCTGACAGAACATCCGGAACGTATTCCAAATGGTATTATCCTTACCGGATTTGACGGCAACAGTGAATATGCCAATATCAATGGACTCCTCACAACCGCTTACGTTCACACCAGTCTCCTTGGGAAAAGACTTTCTTTACAGATCATCTACCGGATGGATCATCCTGATGCACCTTTTGAGCTGACCTATATCAGCCCTGAAATTGTGTATCGGAATTCTATTGTAGACTAACCTTTCAGATCCTGTTATAAAAAATTCCATCTTCATTGGAATCCAGCTACTTTAGAAAACGAAAAATATAATTGTTGTAATGCTGGATTCCAATCTGTTCGTCTACATGTTTTCCTGCTCTCACCAGAAGTTTCTGATCAACATCTTTTATAGCATTGTTATCAAAAGATAACGTGAGTATTAATTTTATTTACATTTATTAATCAAATCAGCCAAAAATCCAAAATTTTATTTGTGAAATATAGAGAAAAAGTACAAAACATAACACAATGAGTTGACTTTGATAACAAAAGAAGTTAACTTTATGATAACATATTATTAACAAATGATAATATAAGTTAAAAAATATGTTTAAGAAGTAACACTATGAAAAGACGGTGGGAGAAAAAAAAGAAAGGAAATGTTTTATGAAAAACAAAGTTTTAGGAAGAAGATGCATTGCCATTTCTCTGGCAGCAGCATTATCTGCAGGCTTAACAGCCTGTGGCAGCACAGGGGGTGACACACAAACTGCCACGACGGAAACAACTCAAATAACAGAAACAGCTCAAACGGTGAAGAGAATTTATTCTCTTACGGAAGAGAATGAAAATCAGGAGCTTACGATGGCGCGTCAGCCGGAATCCTCTTACTGGTTTCCATCTGAACTTTTAAGCTGGGATGCAAAAACAGATGAAGATTTGCGTTTCAATGTAAGTACCGTTCCCCTTTCAGAGCGCGCCGCAAGAGAACATTTGCAGACAGTAAACGCAACTCAGAACAAAGAAACGAATATCATGGCAATTTCCATTATGAACAGCAGTACAAGCGGAAACTCGCCTCATGGTCTGAATAAAGTGAATGCAAATACTTTTACCTACTGGCAGTACGTGGATACGCTGGTTTACTGGGGTGGTTCTTCCGGAGAAGGTCTCATTGTATCGCCAAGCCCTGACGTTGTAGATGCAGCACATAAAAATGGCGTAAGAGTTCTTGGAACTGTTTTCATGCCTCAGACCGCACATGGCGGTAAAATGGAATGGTTAGAAGACCTGCTTGTAAAAAATGAAGATGGCTCTTATCCAGTAGCAGACAAACTCATTGAAGTTGCGCAGACTTATGGTTTTGAGGGCTGGTTCATGAACCAGGAAACCGAAGGAACCGATGAAGAACCGTTGACTGCAGACCATGCGGCGCGCATGCAGCAATTTATCCAATATTTCAAAGAGCAGGCACCGGATCTGGATCTGGTCTACTATGATTCCATGACCGTGGACGGCAAGATGGATTGGCAGAATGCATTGACAGAAGAAAACCTTGCTTATCTTGTGTCTGAAGACGGAAATGCCATCGCCGACGCAATGTTTCTGAATTTCTGGTGGACTACAGACACTCTTGCCGATCAGGAACTTCTGAAGAAGTCTGCAGCGTTTGCCACAGAGAACGGTATAAACCCTTATAATCTCTATGCAGGTGTAGATATCCAGAGCGAGGGCTATAATACGGAAATTAAATGGGATTTATTCGAAAATGAAGAAGGCGGAACTTACACTTCACTGGGGCTTTACTGTCCAAGCTGGGCTTATGCTTCTGCTGATACGATCCAGAATTTCTGGAAACAGGAAAATAAACTCTGGGTTAACTCCATGGGTGATCCATCCGCAGATGTAAAAAAACTTAGTAACACACAGTGGAAGGGTATTTCCTCTTATATAGTAGAGCGTACACCTTTGACGTCTCTTCCGTTTGTAACAAATTTCTCTACAGGTAATGGTTACAGTTTCTTTAAGAATGGCAGCCAGATAAGCTTACTTGACTGGAACAACCGAAGCATTGCAGATATTATGCCAACCTACCGTTATATCATTGAAAACGGTGACGGCAATAAATTAAGTGCTGATCTGGATGTAGCAGATGCTTACTATGGTGGAACAAGCCTCATTTTAAGAGGCAATATGGTAAAGGATACACCTTCCACAATTAAGTTATATGCTGCAGAACTTACCGCTGCAGACAATATGATCTATACGACTGCTGCAAAGGCAAAGGGCGCAGAAATTACTTTAAATGCGGTACTTGAATTAGAAGATGGTTCTGTTGTGACATTAGAGGGTGACCAGAACGTCGGTGAGGAATGGACTGTTGTCTCTTATGATACTTCTTCGATTACAGGAAAGACGATCAAATCTATCTCTTATGATATAACTTCTGCTGAAGATGTAAGCGGGCTGCAGTTACGTTTCGGTAACATCACAATGATGGAAGCAGATTCCGAACAAAAGGCAACCGTAAGCAATCTGGAAGTATTAGATTCCGAGTTTGATGAAGATGGAATGTATGCAGGTGTACGCCTTGCGTGGAGTTCAGATGTAGATGCTGATTATTATGAAGTTTACCGGGTAAATCAGGATAATTCCAGATCCCTGCTTGGCTTATCCAATACAACAAGTTTCTATATCAACACACTTCCTCGTACAGATGATACCAACAAGTCTACTTTTGAGGTCGTTCCAGTCAATGCAGCTTTAGATGAAGGAAACAGTGCGCAGGTTGTTATGGATTGGCCGGACAACAGTCTGCCGAAAGCAGATTTTGCAGCAGATGTAACACTGGCTGCACCAGATGCGAAGATCACTTTTGAAAGTTTATGCTCTGCAAATACAGAAACCGTAAACTGGACATTTACAGGAGCAGATATCGAAACAGCAGAAGGAGAGAGCGTATCGGTATCTTATCCAGAAGAGGGCATCTACAATGTTAAGGTAACAGCAGTGAATAAGGCTGGAAGCATTGAGAAAGAAAAAGAAGGCTATATTGTCATCACCTCAGATGCAGCAGATGGTCTTGTACTTCTTTCCCAGGGAGCAGACACTGAAGCAGACGCATATGTAAATGAAAACGAAGCACCCGAGTTTGCAGTAGATGGCGATGTTACGACGAAATGGTGTGCAACAGGAGCTGCACCTCATGAAATCACCCTCGATTTAGGCGAAGTGACTACCGTAAGTGCCGTTGATATTTCCCATGCAGAAGCAGGTGGCGAGAGTGCAGACATGAACACGAAATCTTATACCATTCTTGTCAGCCAGGATGGAAATAGTTTTGAAGAAGTATACAGCGTGACAAAAAATACAAATGGCATGACACACAATGCATTTACACCAAAAGAGGCACAGTATGTGAAACTCATAGTAAATAAACCTACACAAGGAAGCGACAGTGCTGCGCGTATTTACGAGATTGAGGTTTATGGAATAAAATAAAGAATTTCCTGCTATTTATAAAGTGATATATTACAAACTCAAAGGCCGCTCTCGTTACCTTAAAAACAATTCATAACGAGAGCGGCCGCATATTTTAGTATATTTGTAAACCCTTTTATAAAAAAATGATATGACTATATTTTACGTCTCTTGCACAGTTGTTTATTTTCGTACATATAAACATCCGCCTTATCCAATAACATCTGCATGGTATACGCACCATCTTCGCCCGGAAATGCCCAGCCGCATGCATAGTCAATCTGTTCTAGTATACAGGTAAATCCACGTTGCTGCACTGTACGGGAATATCATCCCCCCGAAGCTGCTGTCTGGAGGACACCCGGAGAAGGCAGTTAACTCTTTTCATCGGCTGCCTCCCTCTGCTGTAAATACTTTTTCTGTAACATGTCCTGCACGGTTTCCACCACGCCCGAAGACTCTCTGGCAAACTTCACCCGGACCAGATAGCACTTATCCTCTACGGTAATGTACATTTCCATAGCACAACACCGCCCCATCTCCTTTTCTTATTTCTATGAAAAGAGGTGGGGCAGTATGTCTTTGTTCTATATAAACTTTTTAACGGTTCCTCAACTTCTGGCAGGCTGTAGACTCTTTCACTTTCTCTGGGGTATTAAGAAGCAGCTCGCAGGCATCTTTATTAGGTAATCCGGTATGGGCATCCGTATATGCCTTCTGTTCTAACAGTTTATTATTCATTGCCATTTTCATTGCTGTCAGCGTCTGCATAATGATCAAAATCACCAGACAAAACATATCAAGTGCGGACAGAAACTCTATCGTGCGGATCTTTATAGCAATCTTTTCTGAATAATTTTCTGCAGCAAATACCGTTTCATCTGCCATCTCAAAATAGATTTCACTCATATTTACAATATCTGTATTTTGGTAGCCTTTACTTCTCACTTCCCCAATTTCTGTTTTTAATTTTTCCCAATATTCACTCTGAATCCGCAGCTTATCCTGATATTCTTTGTCATGGATCTTTACCAGATCATATTGTCCTTCCTGATATCTTAAGCCACTCAGAATATTATCCAGATATTTTATCAATTCATCCTTCTGGTTTCCTGTGATTTCTAATTTTACCTCACGCTGTGTCGCTCCACGTACCAGACCCGCATAATTTATTACACGTGCAGTCCCTTGTAACCTGTTAATCTGTATTATCATAAAAACAATGAGAAATATTAATATCAATATCAGACAGCTTTGTATGATGCCTATTATATTTTTTATTCTCTTATCCGACCGTATTTCTTTGTTCATCACCATCCCTCTCGTATTTACCCATAATAACATTTTTTCAAAAGAAAGTCTATCTGATATATTCCGAACTTCTGAATCATAAGTATTTACAATATTCCATACCCACTCTGATCCGTTTATGCTCTCCATCCGATCGTACGTATCTCATGTTTTCCTAACACGATTTCATTCTCTTCTTTCTGTAACCGGTCTTTTTCTAACAGATCATAGGTAAAAATCTCAGGCTGTGAGACAGTCACCGTCGTCTCTTCATCTGAAAGGTTGCAGAAACGCAGAATGACATCCCCGGTAAGCATACTGTGTTTCAGTGCGGTCGGAACTGCCTGTAAATGTTTCTTTTCTACAAACCGGTATGTTTGTGGCAGGGTTCCCGTCTGTCTTTCCATTCCCGCGGTCTGCCAGTCTGTCTGGAACTGGTATGCCTCCTCGTAGGAATGATAAAGTTCCTCTCCCATGCCATGTGGGATGATCTCATATTCCGTGGTCTTTTCGCCCAGGCACTGTGCTTCCGGTGTTAAAAATACACCCCAGTCTCCCAGTTCACGTACACCACGGTGAAGTGTTACCGCAATCGTATTTTTTCCGTCACGCAAAATCTCATACTCTGCAAGACCTTTATTGGCGATAGTAAGTCCATATGCATCCTCATGCACATTGACAAAACACTGCTGATGCTGGGCATTGCACGGATTTTCCCATGTGTCTGCCGGTACGTTCGGGCGCTTTGCCACCTCAAACACAGAATCTGCGTAATGGAAATCTGTCTTTAATCCCGTCTCAAAAAGGACGCGCAGACGGTGGTCTTTGATCTGATTATTGAAAGTGGTCTTTACTTTCAGTCCTTTTCCGTACTTCTCTAAGGTATACTCTGTCACGATCTCAAATGGAACCAGATGACTGCCACGGGATGCCTTGCGGTGTTTAAACTCTACAAGATCCTCGATCTCTCCTGCCAGCGTTTCATCGGCTGCATCCGGGAGCATCATCGTATGTTTTACACGGATCACGGCGCGGCATGCGTTATCTTCTGCCACCGTTATCTCTGCTTTCGTCCCCTTGGTAGTCACCGGTACGTCATTTACCGGGGCAAAGAAAATATATTCGTTTCCGATATCCCCGCAGTCCTCAAAGATACCAAGATCCTTGTATACATGACCTGTCTTTTTATCGGTCAGTTCCACAGATCCGTCCAGATCAAAATGTGCTTTCAGGAATTCATTTTCCAGTGTATTTTCTGCGGTGATCAGTGACTCCGCAGTATTGATACATTCTGTATTCCCATGCTTTGTGTCTGCATGTTCCGTACTCTGATGCTCTGTATTCTCATGCCCTGATGCCTCTGCCAACACATAAGTGTCCCATCCAAATGCCGGCACATCGGCTGCCTCCATGGTGATCTTTACGCGTTTTGCAATATATGGCTGGCGGAATTTATCTTTTGGCAGGTCATAATTAAAATGATTTGCAATTTCAGTGACAACCGCCGGGATCTCTCTTCCGTCTTTGTCAAGTACGCGGTATTCCGGAAGTTTCTTTTCATGCATGCGCGCTACCACTTCGGCTAACGGCGCCTCACAAAAATACATGCGGTCGGTTTCTAACTCCAGCTCCACAACTCCTGTGCGGTCCCAGCCGGTCGTATTGACAACGACAAATGGAATATTTCCTTCCTTCACTGAACTGGTATCAATCTTTCCTTTCAGATAGTCCATACACATGGAAATGATGTGCAGCGCCACCTGTTCTGCCTTTTCAAAACGGGTTACCATCTCACGGTGTACGTCATCCACGCTGCATCCGCAGATACTGTCGTGCGGATGATTCTGCATCAGAAGTTTCCAGCCATAGGTAAACAGATCCTGCGGATATTCCATACCCTCTTTTGCCGCAATCGCAGCGAGCGGTTCTGCCACTTTCTCAAACAGCATCTCACAGCGGACATTCCACTGTTTGATATAGATGCGGGAGGATGCTGTGTTCGCTAACGTATACCATCCATCCGTCTTCTGGCTGCGCAGCTCGCCCGTGATCGTGTTCAGATCGTCCGGCAGTTCCTTTTTTACCTGCTCCACATAATCGGTAAAATTAGAATGTACGAACTCCACATCCGGGTACAGCGCATTTGCCGTGCGGATGGCAGATGACAGATCCGTCTGTACCGGCTGATGGTCACAGCCATTCATGAATAAAAGCTGGTCTGTACTTGCATAACGCACAGCATCTGCAAGTTTTTTATCCCAGTATTCTTTTGACTTTTCTTCTTCCACCGGCACTTCCACGCCGTTGTTGTACCAGTTTGCAAATAAAATGCCAAGCACCGCAGAGCCGTCTGCTGACTGCCAGTTCATCTCGGAATAGGTGGACTCATAGGCTTCTGTTGTCTGATTATTAAATCCGGTCGGTTTTACACCTCTTCCGAATACCGCCGTGTCAATGCCCGCCTTCTTTAAAAGCTGCGGCGCCTGTCCCATATTTCCAAAGGAATCCGGGAAGTATCCGATCTTTGTCCACTTTCCGCCAAATTCCTGTGCAAGTTTATAACCCATCTGTAAGTTTCTGACATTCGACTCGCTGCTTGTCAGAAATTCATCCTGCAATACATACCATGGACCGATTGCAATTCTGCCATCCTCGATCAGCTTCTGCAGGCGTGCACGGTTTTCGGGCCGTACCTGAAGATAATCTTCCAGCATGATGGTCTGCCCATCCAGATGAAAACATTTATATTCTTGATCTTTTTCCATGGTATCAATCAGCGTATCCATCATTTCAATATAAAGCATATGATGTTTTTCATATGGAAGATACCATTCTCTGTCCCAGTGTGTATGAGAAATAATATGCGCTTTTTTCATGTTTCAGTTCCTCTCTTAAAGTTCAACTTTCAGTCCGCAATAGTCTAATACCAGTTCACAGAATACGGAATTTGCCCAGGAAAACCACGGGCGTGTAAAGTCATCCGGGTGATCCACATGGAATGACTCATGTACCAGATCTGTCCCCGCATCACAGGCTGCGATCATCTCAAGCATTTTTAATTTTTCTTCCATGGAGTCAGAGGTAAGTCCCTGCATTGCCAGAGCCATCGGCCAGATGAAACCTGTGTATGTATGCGGGCTTCCGATTCCCTTCGCGCACTCTCCACTGAAATAATACGGGTTCTGGTCGCTTAGGATCACTTTTCTGGTGTTCTGGTATCTCTCATTTTTATTGTCGCAGTAGCCATAGTATGGCATCGCAAGAAGGCTTGGCAGGTTCGCATCATCCATCACAAGATACTGACCAAAACCATCTACCTCGTATGCGTAGTATTCCGTTTTCTGCGCTGGAAGAATGGCAAGTGTCTCAATCGCCTTTCTCACTTCCTTTGAAAAAGCATCTGCTTCTTCTGCCAGTTTTTCATCCTGATAAATCTTGCGGGCGATCTCTGCAATATTTCCAAGGATCACAGAAGCTAACATATTTGACGGAATCAGATAGCCATATACGCAGGCATCATCACTCGGACGGAAACCGGACCAGATCAGTCCGACATTGCTTTTTACCAGCGCACCTTTTCCGTCCCTTGAGAGGGTATCGGTAAAACTGCAGTTTTCTCTTTCAAATGTATATGGGGAAGCATTTTCATGATCCTGTTCCGTGCGGAATACGCGGATCACGGTTTTTGCGGCTTCTAACCATTCTCCGGTAAACTGGTCCGTACATCCTGTATTCTTCCAGAGCAGATAGGAAAGCTGTACCGGGTAGCATAAGGAATCGATCTCATATTTCCGCTCCCACAACTCCGGCTTCATATCTGTTTTGTCATGATCCCAGCACTGTCCGTCGCCATTTTCATTAAATGCATTGGCATATGGATCTAAAAGAATGCACTGCATTTGTTTTTTGATCAGCCCGCATACCAGTTCCACAAGTTCCGGTTCTTCTTTTGCAAACAATAAGAACGGGCGGAGCTGGCATGCTGAATCACGCAGCCACATGGCAGGGATATCCCCCGTGATCACAAATACCGTGTCATCCTCTTTTACTTTAATGGTCGTCTGCAGCGTATTCGAAATACATTTTTCAAACATGACAGCAATCTTGCTGTCTGCACCAAATTTTTCTTTTACAAGAGCGACCGTACGCTCGATCGCTGCATAATTTTCTTTTACTTTCATCTTATCCTCCTGTTTTACACGATCTCTGATATCTGATAAGGAATCAGAATATCCTCGTTCTGTTTCTTTCCGGTTGTAATTTCCTCCAAAAGTGTGACTGCCTGCTGTCCCATCGCAAATTCATTCTGCCGCACATGGATAAAATCATCCTGCTCATAGATCTCATCAATGCCATCAAATACAGCAATCTTTTTTGAAATCCCATGCTCTTTTAAATATTTCGAAAAAAGCACCCCGATCCGGTATTCAGCGGCAATATATGCCGTACATTCCCTGTTTTTTCCCAGGATCTCTGCAATCTGCGCATAATCAAATTCCCGACATTCTTTTTCAATATCCTCTGGAATGTGGTTATATTTTTCAAGTTTTGCAAATGTCCCATTGGCATCTTCATATTTGAGCATACAATGAGCAAATCCTTCGTAGCGCTCATGGATCGTTGTCGTCGTAACGGACGCATGCGTCAGAAAACAGATTTTTTTATGCCCCATTGCGATAAGTATTTTGGTAACTTCGTTCGCCGCTTCATAATTATCTGTTCTGACACACGGGATTGAAATGCCCTGCATCCTCCGGTCCATAAGCACCAGCGGATACCCGTTCAGTGCCAGTTCTAACACCTTACTGTTATAATTATCCCCCTGTGCGCAAAGAAGCAGAATACCTTTTACTCCCGCACGGATTGCTGCGTCGATCGCCTGTTTTTCCTTTTCGATACTTCCATAAGTACACTTAAACAAAAGATCTGACTGTCTCCTGTCACATTCGCTCTCAATCCCCTGCAAAAGCCGTGTGCCAAAATCGCTTCCAAACCCATCGAATATTACACCGATCCGCTGATTGGCAGTCCCCCGGCTCTCCTTTTTCATCTCCACAGCAGCAGCCGGACTGCACACAAAAGAACCTCTTCCCGGCTCTCTGCTGATCTTTTTTTCCTTTGCCAGCATATCCATCGCCTTTTTCGCTGTAATACGGCTTACCCCATAAAGCTCTGCTGACTCTTTCTCCGATGGCAGCCGGTCTCCCGGCTGGTAATCTCCATTCTGTATTTTTGCAAGCAGATCCGCATAGATCCGCTCATACATAATTGTTTTTCCCATTGCCGCCTCCGTTAATCTTTCTGTGACACTGCGCATTGCAATTTTACACTACCAGATTTGCTGCTCCAATGATCCCAGCATCATTTCCAAGTGCAGAGGTCACGATGTCGGCAATATATCCATGACTGCCACCGAAACACATATCTTTCACCAGATCCTTAAGCGGTGCGGTCAGATTTTCTTTCTGCGCAGCAACTCCTCCGCCAAGGATCACCTTTTCCGGCCGGAACGTATTTATCACATTTGCAATTCCGCATGCGAGGTAACCCTCATATTCTTTTATAACTTCCATGCCAGCTTCATCTCCGGCTTTTGCGGCGTCAAACGGAATCTTACCATTCATCTGTTCCAGGTCATTTTTACACATCTCATTCATGACAGATTCCGGGTGCTCTGCTGCCTTTTCCCGTGCGATCCGAAGAAGTGCAGACGCAGAGGCATATGCTTCCAGGCAGCCTTTTCTTCCACAGGTACAGCGAACGCCATCATGGCGTATAGACAAATGTCCTAACTCACAGCCTCCCGGCATCCCACCGCGAAAAATCTTTTTATCCAGGATCACTCCACTGCCCACACCCGTTCCAAGTGTCAGAAGAACTGCATTTTCTGCACCTTCTGCCGCACCGGCATATACTTCTCCCAGTGCCGCAGCGTCCGCATCATTGGCAATTTCAATTCCCACATCCAGATGTTTTTTCAGTTCTTCTACGATTGGTACATTTTCCCAGCCAAAATTATTAGAATACAGGATTACTCCCCGCTTTGCGTCGATCGTTCCCGGACTTCCAATTCCGATCCCCTCACACTGTTCCAATGTCATGCCTGCATTTTCAAGCATCTGTTGTACGGCATCTGCCATGCGTTCCACCAGCATCTGATACGGCACCGTCAGATCGGTTGGAATTGTGATTCTCCCAATAATCTCATTTTCCTCATTTACCAGCCCCATTTTGATGGACATACCGCCCATATCGATCCCCAGTTTCATTTTTTCCTCCTTTTTATATGTCATTTATATATCATTTACATATTATTTATATTTATTAATATATCATATCCAAATCGAATATATCATTTTGTTGTGTATTTGTAAAGACAAGACTTACACGCAACGGAAAATTACTGCTCACCATGTTCCCAACGAAAAAAAACATCTGCTTTCTCCGTTTGATGCGGAAAAATCAGATGCACTTCTGTCAGAAGCAGGTACTATTTCCCTGCCTCTTCCAATATCTGTTTCTGTACTTTTTTGCTGAAACCGTGCAGTACGGTATCATACGCAAAATCTATCATATTATAAAGTTCCTTCTCCGGGAAATCATCCAGATAGATCGTATTCCAGTAAGGTTTCTGAACCTTCGAACAATGATATCCCTCCACGATTTTATCCGGGTAGACCATCCGGTAAAACTGTGCGGCATCCGCTGTGCATTTTAATGTAATTTTATAGTTTCCCTCATCCGGATATAACTGCGCAAATATTTTATCATTCAGTTTGTAGCAGACCGGCACTTTCCCAAACGGGTATGCTTCACATGCCTTATGCTTACTGAGACAATATGCTTTGATATCTTCTGCCGTCATGATTTTCGCCTCTTACTTCTGTTTTTCTCTTATCTTTCATTACTTGAGATATTCGATCAATTCCTCACAGCGTGTCATGGTAAGTTCTGCTGACTTATCATAATAAGCTGCTGTTCCAGCACTTCCATCCCCATACTCATCCGAAGCAGCCTTTGCTTTTGCTTCTTTATCTGCGATCCAGGTCCGCTGTTCTTCAAGTATTTTCTGATACGCGTTCTCATCCGTATCATTCTTTATGAGATTCCAGATATAATTCAGACACTCATCCATGACCTCATATCTTTTTTGGGAATCATCGTTTATCTCACTCTGTGACTCCGCTTTATCGATCTCATCCGTCCAGTATTCATAACTTGACTTATAACTCTCAAAAGTCGTCTGTGCATCCTCTAATGGGGACAGTTTCTTATAAGAATAGATTCCCTCTTCCTGTCCCTCATTTACAAGTGCCACCATCGTAAGCTCTGTATCACTTTTGTTTGCCATGGAAAGCCAGGAATATGCCTCTTCCGAAATTTCGCTGACCGGTGTTCCCTCCATATAGACCAGAAAAGTATCTGTACCAGTCAGTCCATATGCATCTGAATAAACATACTTTGTTCCATCTTTGATCTCTTCCCTGCCAAATTCATTTTCCTGATAGGAAATATCCGCAAGTGTCATCCGGTAACAATGGTCATTCACCGGTGTCAGATCTTTAAAATGTCCATCGAACACGCTTATATACACGGTTCCGTTTTCATAGCCGTCCCCGGTAACTCCCATATCGGAATCATGATATTCACCACTGAAATGACCGTCGGAATCAATGGTAAAATCCGTAGCCCATCCACCCGCGCCACTGCAAAACTCGAACTGATATTCTGCAAGATCCGCAAATGTAAGCCCCTCGGTGTTTTCTGTTCCTGTGCCGTTTTGGGCACTCTCCTCTGTGTCTGTATTACTGTCTGCATTATTCTCTGTGGATGCATCTTCCGTATCTGCATTTTCCTCTGTAGCTGATGTTTTCCGGGTACTGTTTTCCGCAGCGTCAGACTGCTGTAATGCACTGTTTTCATTCGATGCCGCTGCACCTGAACTGTTTATATTTCCATTTCCACATGCTGCCACACCGATCAGGAATGCTGCAGTTATAATAGATAATGCCGCTTTTCTCTTCAACTGAATTGCCCCTTTATCTACTTTTCTTTTCTAATTCCCATTGTAATTCCTGCTTACATATTCTTTAATTGGCTCGCTGTCCTCCGGCATTCTGCATCCAACGATGAATTCCCCCTCATTGTTGGAGCTTCGGATCACGCAGCCGGTCAGCGGCTTATTTCCGATCACTGCAAAATCTTTCACATCCAGCTGGACATTTCTGCCTTTCTGGCTTGCAAAAACATTGTCACGCACGGAAAATGCAAAACCGTTTGCACTGATATTTACCATTTTTCCGGAATATGTTTTATCTGTTCCCTCTAAGCGGATGGTACATGCATTAGAGATCGGCATACGAGGATATTTTCTTCGGTTATATACCTTCGGATTGGATTCAATATGCAGTTTATACTGACCTTTTTCACCCTGTCTGACCGGATGGATCTCAATGTCATCCCAGTAATACAAGACATTGTCAACTACAATATGCAGTTTACATAACTCATATTTATTCTTCTTGTCAACAAAGTTTTTCACTCCACTTTCTGCGGTTACAAAGAGATCTTTGCCACTGCAGTCCGCAACTTCGCCTGCATACTCTTTTTTACTGCTGTCATCATTTAATGCAATCGTGATCTTCATGCCAGGTTTTACATCCTGTACCCCCATGAATCCGCCGACGCCCAGCTCCTCCATAAGTTTGCCGACAACACTCTCAATATCCAGTGCACTCTTGGCACTTGCCTCGTATTTGCTCAGCATCGTCCTGGTCGTCAGTTCCGCACCATTGATGCTCTGTGTCATGACTTCCATGACTTCGCCGACCTGCTGCATATTGTCCGTCAATGTCTGATTGGATGTCTCCACTTCTTTGACTGCGCTGTCTACAACCTTGATATTCTCTCCAAGGCTTGTCGCATCGTTCGTAATATTGGTCACACTCTGGTTAACATTCGATACTTTTTCAATATTGACCTGAATCAGTTCCACGGTCTCTGAGATGGACTTCATCATCTTCTCGGAAATTGCTTCGAGTCTCGACAGTGCTTCCATAATACTGTTCGAAGAAGTCTGTGTTCCACTGCTCAGCTCGCGGATCTCATTGGCAACTACGGCAAATCCCTTACCGGCTTCTCCGGCTCTTGCTGCCTCGATGGAAGCATTCAATGCAAGTAAATTCGTCTTTGAAGTGATTCCTTCAATCGTGCTGGTCTCTTCTTTTACATTCTTAAACTCAGCCTTAAAGTCTTCAAGCACCTGCTCTACCTCTTTGGAAAGTGCCGCCATCTTATTGGTGATCTCCACTACCTCAACCAGCTCTCCCGCGCTGATGTTGGCATGATCCACAGATGCGCCGATAAGCTGCACCACCTGCTCCATGAGTCCTGCAACATTTTTTACCTGCGTATCGATCACATTGGTCATCTCGACGGAGGAAAGTGTCTTATCATTAAGCACTTCGTTATTGTCTGCAAGATTTTTCATATCTTTCATTACATCATTGGCACCGGTACGGTTCTCGTCTGCAAGCTCTCTCACAACCGTCACACCATCCACGATCTCATTGCTCGCGCCCTTAACCTGCTCTACGGTCTTTACGACGCGCGCAAGATTGGATTTAATGGATGCCGTCAGTGCACCATCCGATTGTACCAGATGGGCGATTGCCATATTGGTACAGGCATAACAGCAGATAACAATGGCAAACTGCAGGACACATTCCTCGCTTGCGACGAAATCCATCATTCCTTTTGCCAGACCTTTATACAGATTACTCGAAATCAGTACAAATAACGTGATACCCATCATTGTCCGGATAAACTTCGGATCTTTATAAAGGATCAGAATGCATACTAACGGTAAAATAAATACATAAGAAACTTCATCTAAAGATGTCCACGCAATTACCGCATAAAATATCAGGTAGCCAAGTCCTACCACCCATTTATACCGCAGACTGTCAGCATGCTTAAATCTCAGTAAGATCCTGCCGCCAAGATACGACAGCCAGCCTGCAACAAAAAAGCCTGCAAAATACGCTTCCTTTAACTGTCCCCTGCCGACTTTTATTCCGTAAAACACGGACGCTATCAGCAAAAGTACAAACCACGTGATACTCGCCCTCTTGTTTGCTTTCGCAATAAAAAAACTCTCATCATAATCCTGCATAGCTTTTTATCCTCTCTGTAAAAATTCACGATACACTCTTGTTCCAGTGTATCACAAATAAAGGGGAATAGCTAGAAATTATGCTAGGGAAACGCTGATTAATTAGCTTTGTTTTCAGCATTATCCCAGTTTGTCAAG
>ENA-OPWC01000192-OPWC01000192.1-human-gut-metagenome-genome-assembly--contig:-NODE-192-length-55436-cov-3.368303_pt1 | contig 55436 bp, 52 predicted proteins | sample MGYA00241504_ERZ502000 | MGnify/ENA primary metagenome ERZ502000 (study PRJEB25962, sample SAMEA2042005) | human gut metagenome | biome: human gut; feature: human-associated habitat; material: faeces...
AGGAAATCGGACGAGATAACAATAACAAGATCCAGCGTTACAAAGGTCTTGGAGAAATGGATGCAGACCAACTCTATGAGACAACGATGAACCCGGAGAGCCGTGTGTTAAAGCAGGTATCGATCAATAGTATCGTGGAAGCAAATAAGTTGACACAGACGTTGATGGGAACAGAAGTAGCACCGAGACGAGAATATATTGAGACACACAGTACAGATGCAGTGCTTGATATCTAAGGAAAGAGGAAATCTATGTCTGAAAAAATCTTAAATGTTGATTATGAAAGTGAAATGGGACAATCCTATGTAGATTATTCCATGAGCGTTATAACAGAACGTGCGCTCCCTGATGTCAGGGATGGTTTAAAGCCGGTACAGCGTCGTATCCTGTATTCATTAAATGGTCTGGCAGGTTCAGATAAGCCACATCGTAAATGTGCGAGAATCGTCGGTGATACGATGGGTAAATATCACCCACATGGAGACAGTTCAATCTATGAAGGTCTTGTAAATATGGCGCAGAACTGGAAGCTTCCGATCCCGCTTGTAGATCCGCATGGTAACTTTGGTTCGGTAGATGGGTCCGGTGCAGCGGCAATGCGATATACCGAGGCAAGAATATCCAAATATACAGAGGATGTCTGCATGAAGGATCTGTCTTTCTTTAAGGATCAGTTTATTCCAAACTTCGATGGAACAGAGACAGAGCCTACATTTCTTCCGTTTCAGGTTCCGAATATCTTAGTCAGTGGTTCGACAGGAATCGCAGTTGGTATGGCAACCAATATTCCGACACATAATCTCGGAGAAGTGATTGATGCAACCGTGATGTATTTGAATGATCCGGAAGTACCGCTTGAGAATCTGTTAGATGTGATGAAAGGGCCGGATTTCGCAACCGGCGGCATCATCAATGCATCCAAGGAAGATCTGATGCAGGTCTATGAAACAGGACTTGGCAGGATCAAGGTCAGAGGTAAGGTGGAGATCCGTGATATCGGTCATGGAAGAAAAAGTATCTGTGTAACCGAGATCCCGTTTACGATGATCGGTGGAACAGCGAAGTTCTTGGATACGGTTGCAGAGCTTACCAGAAACCGTGAATTACCGGCTGTTGTAGATATCGCTGACCGTGGAGATAAGAACGGAGAATGTTTGTGTATCGATGTAAAGAAGGGTACAACAGATGAAGAAATCCGGAATATCATTAATATTTTATATAAAAAGGCAGGACTTGAGGATACCTTTGGTGTAAATATCAACTGTATTTATGATGGCAAGCCGGAGGTCATGGGACTGAAGCGGATCCTGTCAATCTATACAGATTTCAAATACGGACTATACAATACCAAATACACGAAGTTGTTAGAAAATCAGATGGAAGTACGGGAGATCAAGACCGGTCTTCTTACAGCGGTTGACTGTATCGACCTGATCATAGAGATTCTGCGTGGAAGTAAGAAGGTAGCGGATGCAAAGGCATGTCTGATGCATGGAGATACCTCCAATATTACATTCCGGTTCAAAGGTTCAGAGGCAGATGCAAAGTTCTTATGCTTTACCGAGAAACAGGCAGATGCGATCCTTGCCATGCGTTTACAGAAGCTCATCGGTTTGGAAGTAAATGCCCTTAAGAAAGAACTGGAAGATGCAGAGAAGCTGATCAAGAAGTATTCAAAGCTGCTTGAAAGCAAGAGCAATATGAAGAAGCAGATGATTGCAGATATGTTAGAGATCAAGGAGAAATATGCGATTCCAAGAAAGACTGTGATCGCAGACTGTGGCGAAGTTGTCGTTAAGAAGGCACAGGCAGTCGAGACAGAGGTTGCTGTACTTCTCGATCGTTTCTACTATATCAAAGTCGTTGATGCCAATCTTTATGATAAAAACAAAGCGCAGATCGATAAAGACTACCGGTTTTCGTTCAAATGTAAGAACACAGAACGTGTCGGTGTATTTGCGGATAATAACCAGATGTATATGATCAAGGTTGCAGATATCATTAAGCTTCAAGCGAAGAAGAATACCGGTAAAAAGGGAAATGGTTCCGGTCTGATCGGCAGATTGTCGGATAAGGGTATTCAGATCTTTGAATTCTGCAATATGAATGGAAATGAAAATATATTATATATGTGCTGCATCGAGCAGATCATAGATAAGAACCTGTTATTTGTGACCAAGCATGGTCAGGCAAAGTTGGTTCCGGGAAATAACTACGATGTACTTCGTAAGATGATCGCAGCATCCAAGCAGGAAGAAGACATTATCTTTATCCATGATGCGGAGATGGAAGATTTCATTGTTGTAAAGAGTATGCTTGGCTACTATGCAAGAATCCAGATCAGCGAGATCCCGGTCAAAGGAAAAGGTGCAGGCTGCATCCGCCTGGTGAACATCACCGACGATGATGAGATCGAAGAAGTAGCAGTCGGCAGCACAAAGGACAGCTTCTTTGTAGACAATACAGAGATCCTGTTTACACGAATCAAAGCATGTAAACGTGGCAGTAAAGGAACAAAGCTGCGGTTGTAGGGAAGAAAACATAGAGAAAGGTTAAAACGGAAAAACAAATGATAGCGATTATTGATTATGATTGCGATTACCTTCTCAAACCTACTGAAAATATAGCATTATAAGGTGCATGGTGAAAAAATTTTCTGATTATACTAATTATTTACTAATTACAATGCCTTAAATGCATACCAAAATAAAAATCGAATAGAACATTAGGACATCTAAATAAGCACTTATCAGTTGTAGAAATATGATTGATGAGTGCTTATTTTAGTGGCTTAAAATACAAAGGTAAGGAAATATATACAAATGGCTTTAAAACGCTTATATGAGCCGCAGAGAGCGTCAGAAAGCCTTTATATGACCGTGATAAGAAATACGCATTTCATTGGAAGAAAAACTAACCAAAGGAGGAACATCAATGTATGGAGTGATTACAAAATACTTCAACGACAGGGGATATGGGTTTATTCAAAGCATGACTAACGGAGAAATCTATTTTATTCACAAAAAAGATCTGAATGGTGAATATGTAAGAACAGGTAGCGTGGTCTACTTTTCGCACTATAAATCAAAAAATAGAAAAAATAATGCAGTGATTCTCAATGTGATTGAAAATCCAGAGGATTAGCAGAAAGGATGGAATATGGCAAAACACATAAATAATATGGATGAATTAGAAAAGGCATTGCAGCCGACAATGCAGAAAATGGTTGATGGAATGGCGAATAGAGTATATGAGACATTGAATTTCTTTCTACAGAGATATTACGATTCATATGATCCGATTTATTATCGCAGACAGTATGACTTCTTGAGGTCAGGTTTTAAGGTTGATGCAAGAATCATCAGAGGTAAGGCGGTAGCATCGGTTTATATTGATGTGGATTATATGAGTAATTACTATGGTGTAACTGGTCAACAGGTCGCAACATGGGCGAATGAAGGTCTGCATGGTGGAAAGAATTTAGCATCTAATACACCTCATGTATGGGATGCAACAATGGCAAATACTGTAGACAACGGTGCATTGATAAGAGATGCAGTTGCCTATTTGAGAAGAGTATAAGTTATTCAAGGAATCCGAGATTAGAGTATTGGCATTAAGATATAGAGATAAGATACCAGACAGACTGTTTGATGCACTGATTAAGTATGAGGTGCGTCCTTATAGTTCACATGAAAAGTAGAGTATAGGGGATATCAGGTAGAGATACTTGGTATGTCATATTTCTATTGAAATAGGTATTGTTCATAATACTACAAGGTGATAAAATATGAGGATGATATAATGACAAATAGTACAGATATGATAGAACATTTAGTAGCTCCGTATATATGTATTATAAAGAATGGAGATTTTAAAATGAAAATAGAAAAAATGGTAATTGATAATATTTGTGGCATTAGACATTTAGAATTAAAATTCAATAAGGGACTTAATCTGATTTGCGGAGAAAATGGAGTCGGAAAAACAACAATATTAAAAGCCATTGCACATGAGTTTGTGTTTGGCTATGACTATTTTATAAAAAAGCATTATGGCTCAGACAATGGACATGTTGAAATTTGGATAGAGGGAGGAGATACCCCAATTGGTTATGAGATAGAAGATTTTATTCCAGGAAAAATAGAAAGGTATAATATAGATAATGTCAAGACAGATAATTTAATTTATTTTTCACCATCTCGTACAATTAATTATCAGAAATTAGATGCATTACCAGCAGTGAAAACAAAAGATAAAAATAATCATCATTCGGCAGAAATATTAATAGATGGAGTAAAAAATGACATAAAAGCATGGTTTATTAATCGTTTGGTATTTTCTAAAATAGATAGTTCTTTAAGTGAAAATCAAATGAACAATTTGAAGTTAAGTCAAAAAGTATTTAACTTATTAGATAATAACTTGAGTGTAAAAACTGCTAAACCAGATTATGAAATTATTCTTAAAAAGAAAAATGATGAAATTTATTTTGAAATGCTTTCTGATGGTTATAAATCATGTATTTTTATTATGTTAGGAATAATAAAAGAGATAGAGTATAGATACCCGGAAATAAATGCGGTTGATTTTGATGGTATAATAATGATTGATGAAATTGACATACATCTTCATCCACAGTGGCAAGCAAAAATAGTTAATGTGTTAAAAGAAACTTTCCCTAATGCACAGATAATTGCAACTACGCATAGTCCAAGTGTGTTGCAAACTGCAAAAGCAGAAGAAATTATTCCATTATATAAAGATAAAGAAGAGAATACATGTATAAAAGAGCTTAATTTAGGAAAATATGGGCTTCAGGGATGGACGTTAGAGGAAATATTAGAAAATGTTATGGGAATGCCGTTAACAAATTCTCAACTGTATATGGATACTATCCATAAATTTGATAAAGCTATGAATGAGGAAGATCAAGAGAAAATATTACAAAATTATAGTGTTTTAAAAGAAATGTTACATCCCAATAATCCGTTATTACAACTATTAGAAATACAAGTGGCAGAATGGAAGGATTGAAATGATAAAAATTAAGCGTACTAGCAAACCAGAAGCTTTAACAGAAGATGTGCAGATACAATTAACAAACATTTTCAAGAAAGATAAAACAAAAACGGTTTGGAATAAAAAGTATATTAAAGATGGATTGTTAAAAATGTCTTCAAATAAATGTTGTTATTGTGAAGAATTAATAGGTGACGGCTGTAGTGAAATGCATGTCGAACATTATCATGACAAAGATACTTATCCAGATGAGGTTGTCGTGTGGGAAAATCTTTTGCCATCATGTGCTCATTGTAATAAGAAAAAGTCAAAGCATGACACATACAAAGAACCTATTGTTGATCCAACGAAAAATGATCCTAAAAAGTTTTTCTATATGAAAAGCTACCGGTATTTTAGTTATGATAAAAATCCTGATAGTTTAGGAAAAGTATCAATAGCGGTGTTAGGAATTAATGATACAGAAGAAAAAGTCAAGCTTCGTTTTGTCATCGGAAATAAGCTAAATGAAGAAATAGATAAATTATATGAAGATACTATTGAGTTAGGAGATGAAATTCTTACTAATACCAGAAAACGGAATCGAATAATTAATGGATGCATGAATAATTTAAGATTGTGTACAAGGACGGCACGTTTTGGAGCTTCAATGGCTACTATATTACAGGAAAATGATGAATATCATGAGTTGAGAAAGTTACTTCAAAAATATAATATTTGGAGTGATGAGATGGAGCTGTTACATAAAGAAGCATCAGAAATATGTTTGTGCTGGAATGAAACTTATTGTAATAACAATTTGGTTGTATAGTTTTATTAAAGGGTATATCAGATAGGTTATCTGATATGCCCCATTTTTTACCCATAATGATTTATAATGGTTGGTCTGTATCGGATGGAACATATTGTACAATGTCGCAAATATCACATTGAAGGATCCGGCATAAATCATTAAGTGTCTTGGTAGATACATCTTTATTGTGTTTCAATCGGTAGAGTGTGCTGTGGGCGGTGTAGTAGAATTGAGAAATACTATTTTGATTTTGACAAACTTGTATAGTAGCCTAACGAGAGATATATATTCTCTCTCCAATAGCCCACATTGCAACCATATTTCCAGCCACAGCAAGACCCTTAAATGCAACATTGGCAGTAAAGTCTGTTGCTTCAAAGCATTGTTATGAGCGATAGCAGAAGCACGAGCTTTTTGGTTGGCTGAAATAAGACCTTCGGTTGAACGAATTTGACCTTGTGTTTCTTGTGCATATTTAGCAATCCACTGTTTTTGTTTATTACCAGTATCATATAGCTCTTGAAAAGATTTTATTTCCTCATCGACTCCATTTTCGATGTCATTTATTTGTTGAAGAATAGATTTTGCTTGACTTTCATCTATTTTAGGAAATACTGAATCTACATCAATTAATTGTGATTTTATATCAGTTTTAGAATATAAATACGAGAATAACCCACCAACTTGCTTTTTAGCGTCTGAATGACTTGAAACCAATCCAGAAGACATTAAATTGTCAATATCAAGTTTTCTTTTATTTATTGAATCAATAACATCATTAAAAGATTTTCCAAACAGTCCAATCTTAGCTGTCCATTTATCAATATCATTGTTTTCTATTGTCTTGAATATCATACTAATTTGAGATATAATTATAATGTTTGAAATTTATATTTATATCAACAAGTGATGAATTACCGGAGGGGTTATGAACACAATTAGGCTAGATAAAAAAGCAATCCTAATTTCTTTACTTATAATATGGTGCATCTCTTATATTATACTTTATTGGATTCCATATATAATAGAAATTGCAACTTTTGTAAAACATATTAAATATGAGATGCTCAGTGGTCATACAAGTATACAGTTCTTAGAATTAAATATTTATAGTCATTTTTATTTAATTATAATCAGCATAATATGTATTAGTATTACATTATTTTTATGTTTATTTTCATATAAAAAAATTGATATAAAATTTATTGGTGTTGGAATTATATTTCAAACCTTATTTTCAATATCAATAAGAATACGGAATTATTATCTCACCAATAATTATAATGGGATCGAAGTTATTAGCTTAAAATCTTGGGTTATTTTATCGTTTTCTATATGTTGTATTATTTGCTTATTATATTGCATATATAGAAAAATATCATATATTATTCTGTGTTTGACAACAATATTACAATTATTATGTATAATTATGTTTGTTAAATCAAATTTGGAATTTTTAACAACAGAGTCAATTACACATCCTAGTTATATTAAAATTGTTTTTCGATGTATAAATGAGATCTTCGGATATGTAGTATATTGGCTTCTTATTATTAATTCCGTCAACCTAAACAAGAGAGCAAGAGAGATTAATAAGAAGTTGAAGCAATAGCAATGCTGGTAAGACTTTCAAGTGTGGTAATTGTGGGCATACATTTTAAAAAATAGTAGAGTAGTAAGAGGAGAGACTTGTTTATAGATGAGCCTCTTTATTTAGTGTGTAAAAGTAAAATGCTGTACTTATTTCTGCCATAGTCTTATAGCACCCAGATATATGACAGGTACTTAAATTGTCGTGGTTTAAGCGTACCCCCTCCCTATGCTATTATCTTTTGTGAAAATAAGCGATTTTGAGGGCAAATCGGCTTTGTAATTGCGTAGCTGATTAAGTTTACCTATGATGTATTTTGAAGCGGATTTGGTGCGATTTTGATTGATTTTCTCTAAGGATATGAGGAGGTTTTCTTGTGGGTAAAACAAAAAAGGAGTGACTATTATGATAAATGAAAAAATGATTGAGAATTTGGTGGAACTTGGTATATATAAATCAAGATCACTAGAAAAAGAAGAATATGAAAAACTATCTGCTAACAATTCAGATGAATCGAAGATGTATATTACTGGTTCTTATAGTAATGATACAGAAAATGATTTGATGAAGTATTATAAGGAAATTGACACAAATGGTTTATCAATAGAAGAAGTGATGCTACAGCTAGATATTGAAAAGACAAAGAATATTAAATCAATAAAGAGTATGGTAATATTTTTTGTTGTGGTTGCCGTTATATCATTGATTTGTATATTCTTTTTTGGAATGTCGTTGTCAGAAGCATTGAGTCATTTATAAATTCTACAATAATTCCAATAAGCGAATAGAAGATATGGCTATCAGTCGATCATATCTTTTTCTTTTGGCATTGATTTCTTTGCGGAGTAATTTTCTGTGTGCTGATATATATTTGATTATGATATATTCCATAGTGTGCCTCCTTAATGTTCCATGCTAAAGGGTTCGTAGTCAAATGGATCTGGTTCATTGATTACTTCATGCGGTAGGAACATTTCTGTATAAAGTAATTCTTGAGCATATAGAGCTTCTTGTGTGTACCGATTTAGAGAGTCACGTTTGAGAGAGGGCAAATAATTCTTCATGGGATAGTTGCTTGATTTGTGATTTTGTCATTGTAAAATTCCTCCTTTGAATGGTTGCTATTTTGCTTTTCAATAGTTATGCAACGAGAAGCGGAAAAGGTGAAATTTTTTTGAAAAATATCGGAGAGGTAAAATTCCGCAGTTGGTCTGTGGAACAACCAACTACAGGGCGGTGGAGAAAAACAATTCCCTTTTTTAGTTTTTGCCACCCTGACACATTATATCATACTAAATCAGCAGGAATTTATATACAATAAAATATAACAATAAAAAAATAAGAGTGTAACTTCATCAGCTACACCCTTTTATTATGTCTTTCTGTATTCTGTTATGTGGTTATTGTAATCAATTCAAATCAAATATTGCACCGGAACTATTTGAGGATCGAATCAATGACATTTTCATGTACCAGATGGAAAAGAAAATAAAACAGTCGTGGAAATGGAAAGCCATACATAAATTGATCTTATCCTGTATCGGGTAAATTTTGCTGACCTTGAAAAATAGGAAAATCAAGTATAATTGGAGGTGAACATAAAATGAAAGGTTTGATTGATATGTCAGCAACGACAGTAATTAAGGATATATTAGAAGCAAAGGGAAAATCGCAGATAGAACTTGCAGAGGAAATAAATGTCACTAGGCAGAATTTGAGCAATAAAATGAGTAGAGATAAATTTTCTTCTCTTGAATTAGTAGAAATTGCGGATGCTCTGGAAATGAATCTGATTTTAAAAGATAAGACAGACGGAACAGAATATATTATTGATTATCCAGAAGATGAAAAAGGAAAATCAAAGCGAAATATGACAGAGAAAGAGAAAAAGGCTGCACAGAAGAAGTCAGAAGCAACAAAGGCTAGGAACGCAAAGAAATAAAATTCAAAGGATGATAAAAAAGGGCACTTGAAAAAACAAATGCCCTAGTATATAATCTACTTAGAAAGGTAATCGGATGTAATATCCGATTTGCCCTCAGTAATATGGTATTTAATTAAGAAATAGCATTCACTTTGGTCGGAGGATGCTATTTCTTTTTATTATTATGATTGTCTATGTAAGACAGAGCCGCAAAAATTACTAGCACTAAAGTTAAAACTTCAAGCGTGTTCATAGGGCATCACCCTCCTTTGTAAACTAGAGGGCATCTAATAATCGGAACATCACATCCTGCTTTCTTTTCAATTATACAACAATAGTATAACATAAACAGAACAAATGTTCAATAAAAAGAAAAAGTTAATATATAGAGCGATTAGACACTGTACTTTTGGTGTGATATAATAGTGAAGGTCATTGCTGATAAAGGATGATTTATACCTGATTTGAAAGGAAATAGACAAATGATAGCGATTATTGATTACGATGCAGGTAACATCAAAAGCGTCGAAAAAGCCGTACAATTTCTTGGCGAAGAAGCCATAATTACAAGAGACAGGGATGTCATTATGGACAGCTCTGGAGTTATTCTTCCGGGTGTTGGAAGTTTTGGCGATGCAATGGGAAAAATCAATGAATATGGATTGAAAAATGTTATTTATGATGTCGTTGATTCGGGAAAACCATTTCTGGGTATCTGTCTTGGACTTCAGTTATTATTTAAGACAAGCGAGGAGACACCGGGAGTAACAGGATTGGGAATCGTAGATGGACAGATCCTTCGGATTCCGGATGCGCCGGGACTTAAGATTCCACAGATCGGATGGAACTCACTTGATATCAATCCGAAAGCAAGGTTATTTAAAGGACTTCCGGAACATCCATATGTATATTTCGTTCATTCGTATTATCTGAAGGCAGATCATGAGGAAGATGTAGCTGCATCCACATTTTACTCAACGAATATCCATGCTTCGATCGAACATGGCAATGTATTTGCCTGCCAGTTCCATCCGGAGAAAAGTTCAACCGTTGGACTTCAGATCCTGAAGAATTTTATAGAATTGGAGGCGTAATCATGCATACAAAGAGAATTATTCCATGTCTGGATGTGAAAAACGGACGAGTTGTAAAGGGTATTAATTTTGTAAATCTGGTAGATGCCGGAGATCCGGTTCAGGTTGCTTCAGCTTATGATAAAGCCGGTGCGGACGAGCTTGTATTCTTAGATATCACTGCATCCTCCGATCAGAGAAATATCGTAGTAGATATGGTCAGACGTGTGGCTGAGACGATCTTTATTCCATTTACGGTTGGCGGTGGTATCCGTACCGTTGATGATTTCAAAGCCATTCTCCGCGAAGGTGCAGATAAGGTATCAGTTAATTCAGCAGCGATTGACAATCCGAATCTGATCGCAGAAGCAGCCGATAAGTTTGGAAGTCAATGCGTAGTTCTTGCCATTGATGCAAAGAAACGATCGGATGGCGGTTGGAATATCTTCAAGCATGGCGGAAGGATCGACTGCGGTATCGATGCAGTGGAATGGGCAATGAAAGCAGTTGAACTCGGTGCAGGGGAAATTCTTCTTACCAGTATGGACTGTGATGGTACGAAAGCCGGATACGATATCGACCTTACCAGAACGATTGCAGAGAATGTAAATGTACCGGTTATTGCTTCTGGTGGAGCAGGAACCAAAGAACACTTCTACGACGCACTAACAGAAGGAAAAGCAGAAGCTGCACTCGCGGCATCATTATTCCATTACAAAGAGCTTGAGATATCAGATCTGAAACGGTATTTAAGCGAACGCGGCATCCCTATGCGGATGATGTAGAATATCCATTGTGTGTATGCGTGTTTTGGAAGCATTTCTTGTAGATAATCTGAGAAATAGATTGTATATGTGGTTTTTATTATGAAATATTTGCCTTGTGTAGAGAATGATAATGCTTCGATAAATATAAAAACTGCATATAGGCATTCGTAAATAAAAGAAAAAACAGGCACATATATTTCTATGAAGCAGACCTTTTTTCACGTCGGTCCTTAATGAACCGCGATAAGCGGTGAATTTAGTACCGCTACGTGAAAAATAGAACGAAAGTGATCTGCGGAATAGAAGTTATATGTGTCTGTTTTTATAATTGTAAAGTAAATTTGCCTATATGCAGTTTGCCGCAATGTCCAAACAGGCGGGTTATTTCAGCTTCTTGTTGGCCGCTGCCAGCATCAGCTTAATACGGTTGATCTGGTTAACCTCGGATGCTCCTGGATCGTAGTCGACTGCCACAATGTTAGCATCCGGGTAAGCCTCACGGAGATGCTTGATAACACCCTTGCCGACAATGTGGTTTGGCAGACAGGCAAATGGCTGTGCACAGACAATATTTGCGGCACCGCTGTTGATCAGCTCGATCATTTCACCTGTTAAGAACCAGCCTTCACCGGTTTGGTTACCGATGGATACAAAAGGTCTGGCATATTCTGCAAGATGCGTGATCGGTGTAGGTGGATCAAAACGTTTGCTTGCCTTTAAAGCATCAGTTGCAGGCTTTCTCATATGCTCAAGGAGCGAGATGGCTGCATTTCCGATGATTGCGCCTTTGTGTGTCTTGCCCAGATATTCATATTTATAATTACTGTTGTAGAAGCAGTACATGAAGAAATCAAGTAGATCAGGCATAACAGCTTCAGCACCTTCCGATTCCAGCAGATCAACCAGATGGTTGTTTGCAGATGGAAGGAACTTTACAAGGATCTCTCCAACGATACCGACTCTTGGCTTCTTGATGTCAAGAAGTGGGAGAGTATCGAAGTCATGTACAATTCCATTGATATTCTTTTTAAATCTTGCTGTGCTTCCTGTTTCTTCCAGTGTCTTCTTACAAATCTTTTCCCATTTCTCATGGATCGCATTTGCAGATCCCGGTTCTTTCTCGTATGGTCTTGTATGGTAAAGACAACGCATGAAGACATCACCATAGACAAGTGCCTGAATTGCCCGCTTTGCAAGCTTTAAGGTGATAGGGAAACCGGAGTTCTTCTCAAATCCCTGAGCCGATAATGCAATTACAGGGATCTGGCCGTAACCTGCTTTTGCAAGCGCACGTCTGATAAATCCGACATAGTTGGTTGCACGGCAGCCACCACCGGTCTGGCTCATGATAACTGCAAGTTTATTTACATCATATTTACCGGATGTGATGGCACTCATCAACTGTCCAACGACGATCAGAGATGGATAACAGGCATCGTTATTAACATATTTTAATCCGACATCGATAGTTTCCTTGGTTGCATCCGGCAGGATCTCGATATTGAGTCCCATAACCTTGAATGCAGATTCCAGCAGATTGAAATGGATCGGTGACATCTGTGGAGCAAGAACGGTGTAGTCCTTCATCATATCCTTGGTAAATTCGATTCGGTTGATTGCACTGCTTGACGGGCAGGTCTTGTAGTTCTGTTCCTTTCTGGAATTGACTGCACTGATCAGTGAACGGATACGGATTCTGGCAGCACCAAGGTTACTTACTTCATCAATCTTCAAAACGGTATAGATCTTTCCTGATTTTGTCAGGATATCATTTACACAGTCGGTTGTTACGGCATCCAGACCACAGCCGAAGGAGTTCAACTGGATCAGTTCCAGATTGTCACAGGTCTTAACATAGTTTGCTGCCTTATATAATCTGGAGTGGTACATCCACTGGTCAGATACGATAAGCGGACGATCTACCTGTCCCAGATGAGCAACGGAATCCTCTGTCAGAACAGCGATCTTATATGAGTTGATCAGTTCCGGAAGACCGTGGTTGATCTCAGGGTCGATATGGTATGGACGACCGGCAAGGACGATTCCAAGGATGTCGTGTTCATCGATATATCGAAGAGTTTCTTCGCCTTTTTCACGGATATCGGTCTTTACTTTTTCTGCTTCTTCATATGCAGCACGGACAGCAGATGCAATCTCATCGGTTGTAACATCGTAGTATTTTTTCATTTCACGATGCAGACGCTCGACAAGTGCCTGTTCATTATCCAGTGCGACGAACGGACGGATAAAGGTGATCTTGTCATCCTTTAATTCTTCCATGTTGTTTTTGATATTTTCGGCATAGGATGTAACGATCGGGCAGTTGTAGTGGTTATTTGCTTCCGGTGTTTCGTTCATTTCATATGGAACACAAGGATAGAAAATGGATGTGATACCATTCTTTAACAGCCACATAACATGACCGTGTGAGATCTTAGCCGGATAACATTCGGATTCACTTGGAATCGATTCAATACCAAGACTGTAGATATCTCTGGATGACTTTGGAGAAAGTACTATCGAGAATCCGAGCTTTGTCAGGAAAGTGAACCAGAATGGATAATTTTCATACATATTCAGGACACGAGGGATACCGATCACACCACGTTTTGCCATATCAGGTGTAAGCGGGGTATAGTCGAAGATCCTGTTTAATTTATATTCGAACAGATTCGGGATGTTATCAGCATTCTTCTTAAGACCGACACCCTTTTCACAACGATTTCCAGTAATGAAATTCTTACCGTTTGAGAAATGGTTGATCGTCAGCAGACAGTTGTTGGTACAGCCCTTACATCTGGTCATATTTGTGGTATAAGTCAGCTTGCTGATCTCATCAATCGACAGCATAGAAGTCTTAAAGCCTTCTTTATATTTATTCATGGCAATAAGGGCAGCACCGAAAGCACCCATGATACCGGAGATATCCGGTCGGATAGCGGTTCTGCCGGAGATCACCTCGAAGCTCTTTAAGACAGCATCGTTGTAGAAGGTACCACCCTGTACGACGATGTTCTTACCGAGATCCTTTGGATCCGTCAGCTTGATAACCTTTAAAAGTGCATTCTTAATAACGGAATATGCCAGACCGGCTGAGATATCAGCTACGGATGCACCTTCCTTCTGTGCCTGTTTTACTTTTGAATTCATGAATACCGTACATCTGGAACCAAGGTCGATAGGAGTCTTGGCAGTTGTAGCGATCTTTGCGAAATCAGCAATATCATAATTTAAGGATTTGGCAAATGTTTCAATGAAAGAACCACAGCCGGAAGAACATGCTTCATTTAACATGACATTATCTACGACTTTGTTCTTGATCTTGATACATTTCATATCTTGGCCACCGATATCGAGGATACAGTCAACCTCAGGATCAAAGAATGCTGCTGCTGTATAGTGGGCAATCGTTTCTACTTCGCCAAAATCAAGAGAAAGTGCCTGCTTGATCAGGGCTTCGCCGTAACCGGTAGAGCATGAACCGGCGATGACAGCACCCTCCGGCAGCTTGGAATAGATATCCTTGATCGCTTTGATCGTTGTATTTAACGGACTTCCGTTGTTGCTGCTGTAGAAGTCGTATAATAATTCACCATTTGAACCGACAAGAGCTACCTTGGTGGTTGTAGAACCGGCATCAACACCGATGAAGCAGTTTCCTTTATATGTAGCAAGGTCACCGCGTTTTACTTTATATTTATTGTGCTCCTCCTTGAATGCTTCATAGGCTGCTTCGTCTTCGAATAATGGAGGGAGACGGAGTACATTTTCAGCCATATGTAACTCGCCGTCTAAGGAATGGCTGAGTTCGCCGAGCGTTCTGGATACCTCCGGCTTGGAATTCAGGGCAGCACCTGTTGCAGCAAAAAGATGAGAATGACCCGGATCGATGATCGCATCCCCGGTCAGATTCAGAGTACGGATAAAGGCATTTTTCAGTTCTGGGAGGAAATGAAGCGGGCCGCCTAAGAACGCAACATTTCCTTTGATCGGCTTACCACATGCAAGACCGGAAATTGTCTGGTTGACAACAGCCTGAAAGATAGACGCAGCCAGATTCGGCTTGGTTGCACCTTCATTGATCAGAGGCTGGATATCTGTCTTAGCAAATACACCACAGCGGGCAGCAATCGGATAGATCGTATCATAGTCCTTTGCATATTCGTTCAGACCACTGGCATCTGTCTGAAGAAGAGTAGCCATCTGGTCGATGAAGGAACCTGTACCACCGGCACAGACACCATTCATACGCTGTTCGATTCCATTTGTGAAATATATGATCTTAGCATCTTCGCCACCAAGCTCGATCGCAACATCCGTCTGTGGAGCATAGTCTTGTAATGCTTCTGAAACACAGACTACCTCCTGGGTGAAAGGTACACCGATAACCTCTGCCAGCGCAAGACCGCCGGAGCCGGTGATTGCAGGAGTAACTTCTACATCACCAAGCTTGGCTTTTGCATCATTTATAAGAGCCTGTAATGTCTCCTTTATGTTTGCGTAGTGTCTTCTGTAATCAGAAAATAAAATCTTGTGTGAATCATCAAGAACAACAACTTTTACGGTTGTTGAGCCGATGTCAATTCCTAACTTGTACATAAAAACCATCCTAATCTTTTTGCAAAATTTTCTCTTTATTGAACCGAATCTATTATAGTGGAACGTTTTACAAAAAACAATGATTTTTTCCCTTTTCTGACGAACTTAATATTTATTTTAGGATTGATTTTCCTTGATTTTTTATTATTTAATTTTTATTTTAGAAAAAGGTAGAGAAAGATTTATATTTTAATAAGAAGAAAAGGGAACATTTTTCAGATTCCGAATATAATAATAAAAAAAGCCGGATGGTATGAAATGGAAAATTATGATCATTGCAATGGAGTGATCCATGTAGTAGAAAAAGGGGATACATTATATAAGCTTTCAAAACACTACAAATGTAATCTCTGTGACATCATAACTGCAAACCCGTATGTAAATGTCTATAATATGCAGGAAGGGGAAGAAATCTGTATTCCGATAGAACAGGAAGGCTCCGGAGATGGAAAGATGCATTATACAGTAAAAAAAGGAGATACCTTTGAATCTGCATTCATGTATTTTGGTGTTGGACCACAGGAATTATTTGAGAACAATAAGAGCTTATATCAGGTTGTTTTGCCGGAAGGATTAGAACTGGTTGTGGATTAAGAAATATAAAAGTTAGAAATTCTTCATGATTGTGCTGTTGTAAAGTTTTTCGTTCTATTATATAATTTGATAATGTCGGGATACTATCAGCCATATTCTCATTGGATGGGAATATGGCAGTTCCCTGATTTGTGGATATAACAGATGTTGGAAAATCTGTTTATATACCGAAAACAAATAGTATGAATGAAATTAAAAGGAGATCCATTCATGAAGATGATAAACAAGCTTGAAAGGAAGTTCGGTCGGTATGCGATCAAGAATCTGTCCCTGTATCTGATCCTTGGATATGTCATTGGCTATCTGCTTCTGATGTTTGCACCACAGGTTTTATCAAAACTGATTCTTGTTCCTGCATTTGTTATGCAGGGTGAAGTCTGGAGATTAATTACATGGGTAATCACTCCTCCGGAATTAAGTGTCAGTATCTTTACTATCATTATGTTGTTCTTTTATTACAGTATCGGTAATCTGTTAGAACGTTCAATCGGTACGTTTTTGTACAACCTGTATATATTTGGTGGTATGTTTCTAACAATGGCAGGAACGATGATCGCATATATACTTTGTCAGTATGTATTTCATATTCCGATGTCATGGGATTCTCATATCTATATCGTATCCAGTTATTATATCTGTCTGTCTTTATTTTTGGCAGTTGCAGCTTGTTATCCGGATATGCAGGTACTGTATGCAATGATCATTCCGGTTAAGATGAAATGGTTATCTGTTTTGTATCTGGTGTTTATAGGATATTATTTTATGAACGCAAACCTGATGGGACGTGTAAATATCGTAATGTCGCTTTTAAACTTTGTAATTTTCTATTTCAGCACAAAAGATTTCAGACGGCTTTCTCCAAAGCAGATCAAGAGAAGGAGAAATTATGCGAAGCAGGTGCGTGTCAACAATTCAGAGAATGTGACACATAAATGTTATGTATGCGGCATCACAGATAAGGAAGCACCGGACATGCAGTTCCGTTATTGTTCCAGATGTACAGGCAACAAGGAATATTGCCAGGATCACTTGTTCACGCATGAGCATAAATAAGAGATGGATTTAATTAAGGATGAGAGGATAATAGATAGTTATGTATAATGAAGATAAAAAACTGATCACAGAGATAACCCGTAAGAACAATATGGATGAGAATCTTGCAAAATTTGCAGATGCAGTCATGACGGCTGATTTCGAATATGCCTGTCAGAAATTTGCATTAAACTATGTCGTGATCCGTGAACTGATGGCAGACAAAGATTTTGCAGAGGATCCATATATTTATGAATGTGTTATGGGCATCAATAAGCTGGTCGGAACATATCTGGTAGGAGATGCGGATCAATTGGATGACAAGGATCTGGCGCTTATCTCCGAAATGAGAAATAAGATCACGGAGAAGATGAAGGTACTTACTGCATATACTGATGCGTTTGAGTTGTACGAATATATCCTGAACCGAAAAGAATATGGATTCGAGGAAAATGTGGACGAAGAACTTGAGAAGATGTTTAAGGAATTTGATGCAGAGCAGTTCAGCGCGGAGGTCTTTAACTTCATCTTTGCAGATAAGGATAAGGTAGCGGTAAATGCGAAGATCCAGCAGATCGTAGGTCAGCTTCCGCTTCGTATGACAAAGGCAAGATTTTACGATATTATCGGACAGACTTTATCAATTTATAATGGTTGTGAGATCAGTTCATTGGATGATTTTATAGAGACAGTAGAAGAAACTGCCTTATTACAGCTTCCGGAGAAATTCGAGACAGAATATTCTTCTCTGCATGAAGCGTACGAGATTATTAAAGAGGGAGATTATGCACATCTTGATTTTGACGGATACAGGAATCTGTCAACGGTTCTGGATAAAAGTGCAGGCTTTATCAATGATGTTGTATCTGATTATATGATGCTGATCGAGCTGGTAAATGATCTGTACAGCATGATGCTTGCGGCTGAATGCAAGTCAGGAGTATCGGAATCCTGTATGCGGGCATTATCTATTATCAGACGTATCTATGAATCCATGGAAAATGAAGATGAATTTCCGACGGATGCATATGATATGCTGGTTGCAAATGAAGGCGCACAGGAGGAAGCGGGAGAACACCGGATGGTGCTTGAAGCTCCGATCTATGATATCATATCTTCCAATCAGCCGGATATTATCCGCCTTGGTCTGGAGGATGCTTATCATCGTATTGATACACTGGAAAAACTGTTATCCGGCAGTATGTTTGTAGATATCGATCATGTGAAGATTGAGACAGGCGCACTTGCGGATTCTGAATATATTATTTCAAAAAAGGATAAACTCATAGAAGAATTCGGAGAGGTATTTACCGGAAACTCACAGGTAGTTAATCGTGCGGTCATGGCGAAGATACTTTCTACAATTCCTGTGTTCTTTAATACACAGCAGGAGATCAAAGATTATATTGATAATGCACTGGTGCGCTGTTCAAATCGCAGCGAGGTTCTTGCATGTTATGTGATCATTCAGGGAATTATGGAAGATTAGAGAGAGGTCTGACAGAGCAGGGGAGTGAAAAAATGACAATAGTAAAGCGGCTTTATACCGGAGTTATGCCGGATAAGACGGCATCCCGACTGATAAAAAGAATAAAAAAGCGGAAGCCCTGTGCGGATGTTTATGTCATAACACTTCCATTGTTTGAGGACGGGCTGTTAGAGGTTTATGAGGCAAATGAATTCCTGCAGCCGTACTATAAGAAACGAACGGATGATATCGTTATCGTTGGAATGTCGATGACAAAGGCCGGAGCGTTTTTTCTTATACGGGATATTATCCGGGATGTATATGGTACGACCGGAAAGTTTGATTGTAAGGACTATTTTCTATATGACATGACAGTGTGCTGATATAAGGGGAGCATATGTTACATATTTTCTTATTGATATTAAAGATTCTGTTGATTACAGTATTGATCCTGATAGGGCTTGTACTTGTACTGTTGCTTTTATTATTATTCGTTCCTGTCCGGTATCGGTTTTATGCAGAAAAACATGACAATTTTATATGCAAATTAAAAGCCTCATGGTTGGGTTTTGTATTCTGCTTCAAAGCAAATTATGATGAAAACGGCTTTGTATATTGGCTGCGGTCATTCGGCGGAACGCTGGTATCCAATGAAGATGGATTTTCGGAAGAAAGCCAGGAAGAAACAGATACGGAGACAGAAGCCGCAGAAAGTGAAAAAGAAACTCGTATGCGGAAAAAAGCTGAAGTCAGAGAAGCAAAAAAACTGAAAAAACAGAAAAAGGCAGAGACTCGAAAAGCAAAGAAACAGGAAAAACGCGAACAGGCAGAAGCCGAAAAAGCGAAAAAAACGGAAAAGCAGGAAGCAGAAGATGCTGAATCCGATCAGCAGGATGGTTTGTCAGATCAGATGCTGCAGGATGCAGATCTCGACAGAGAAGATAGAGATGCTAACCGGGAATTTGCAGAAGATCATTCGGAATTTCAAAAAAGTCCGGAGACGATATTTACCCGTATCGGTAAGAAGTTCGACCGATTTGTTATTGCGGTAAAGGATAAGATCGAAGCAGTTGTAAGAAAACTGCACCATATGAAAGATAAGGCGGAGCAGTATAAGAAATTCGTCCGGGCGGGTACAACGAAGCAGGCATTTCAGGTGTTAAAGCGAAACGTGATCCTGTTATTAAAGCATCTGAATCCGACAAAGATCAAAGGGCAGGTGACATATGGTTCAGGAGATCCGGCATCTACCGGAAAACAGCTTGGATATCTGAGTTTGATTTTACCGTTATATTATAATAAAATAGATATAACTCCGGATTTTTCCAAGAAGATATTGGAAGGGGATATTTTCATAAAAGGAAGAATCAGGGTTTATAATATATTATATTATTGCTGCAAGGTATACTTTAATAAATACGTGAAAAGATCTATGGCATATTTAAAAAAGATTTCGGGAGGAAATAAGTAATGGCAAATACAAATATTGACGGAACGATCAGCACTTTGTTTCATGGAATGGATGGATTTGTTTCATCCAAATCTGTAGTGGGAGATCCTATCAAGGTAGGAGATACGATCATTATTCCACTTCTTGATGTGAATTTCGGTATGGCGGCCGGTGCGTTCAATAAACAGACCGGCAATAATGCGGCCGGTGGTATCGGAGCAAAGCTCAGTCCGGCTGCGGTTCTGGTTATCTCAAACGGTAAGACAAGACTTGTTAATATTAAGAATCAGGATGCCATCAGCAAGATCATTGATATGGCACCTGAGATCGTTGACCGGATCACCGGCTTCTTTAAGAAGGAAAAGACAGAGGAAGAAGAGCAGATCGAACAGGCGGTAGAAGAAGCATCGAAACCGGCAGAGGAATAAAACAGACATAAAAGAAAAAGGCTTTGCATATCTTATAGTGGTATGTGAAGTCTTTTTTTTGGCGGTGATGTTGTTTGAAGCGTGTAGTTGGATTTGCTCTCTTTTTCGTTGCGATCGGAATGATATTCAGCTATCTGGTAGAAGGATTTCTGGAATTTTTGATTATTGTAATCTTTTTTTTAATGGCATATATATTATTTTGCAGATGCTAAAAGCCAATGACCTGACCGGGTTACGGCAGGAGAGATTTTGAGAATTTATGATAGAAGCGTGGCCGGCAGTCTGAAAAAAGAAAACAAAAAAGACTGCCATTGTTTTATGGCAGTCTTTTTTAGAAAGAATACGAGGTGAACTATGCACGCTCAACCTTTCCAGATTTTAAACATGAAGTACAAACATAAATCTTCTTTGGAGAACCATCTACGATAGCCTTAACAGACTTAACATTTGATTTCCACATCTTATTTGCTCTTCTATGTGAATGGCTCACTTTGATACCGAAATGAGCACCTTTATTACAAACTGAACATTTTGCCATGATAGCACCTCCTTATTTTTATTAAACTTATCCTCTCATAAGTTCACAACAAATGTTACTATATCAGATAATTTTGTTATATGCAAGCATATTTTTAATTTTTTTAAAAAGAATAGACAATAAACGGTTGTCTTGAAATTTGCATATTCTCTGTTATAATAGAACTATATGTTTATAATTATGGTGAGACAGGTTTGCCTATTTTAAAATATACTTTTCAGAATGACAAGGAGATGGGATTCCTGCACATCATATAACAGGACAAAAGCATGGGAGGTTTTCTATGAACGAATATATAAATAATGATAATGGAACCGTCAGTCTGGATGAGAATGTGGTTGCACAGGTAGCAGGTATGACAGCACTCGATTGCTTTGGCATTGTTGGTATGGGTATTGTCAGTGTAAAAGACGGAATCGTAAAACAGTTAAAAGGAAACAATATCACGCAGGGAATTCATGTTACGTTTGATGAGAATGGAGATATTGTGGTAGAGCTTCATATCGTTGTGGCATATGGTGTCAGCATCAAGGCTGTAACAGATAATCTGATGCAGTCTGTAAAATATAAAGTAGAAGATTTTACATCTCTTAAAGTCAGTCAGGTAAATGTATTTGTTGAAGATGTAAAGATTCTGGATTAGACGGAGGAACTGTAGAAGTGAAAAATACGATTGATGCACTTGCACTGAAGAAAGCATTTATAGCCGGTGCGAATAACCTTGATAATAAAAAAGATTATATTAATGAGCTGAATGTGTTCCCTGTACCGGATGGAGATACCGGTACAAATATGACAATGACGATTATGTCAGCAAAAAGGGAAGTTGAATCCTGTAAGGAGACAATGAGTGATATCGCAAAGGCAATGTCAACCGGTTCCCTTCGTGGAGCCAGAGGTAATTCAGGTGTAATCCTTTCTCAGCTTCTTCGTGGTTTCAGCAAGAAGATCGGGGATAAAACAGAGATCGGAGTAATCGAGATTGCTGATGCATTCCAGAAGGCGGTTGAGACAGCTTATAAGGCTGTTATGAAGCCAAAGGAAGGAACGATCCTTACAGTTGCTAGAGGTATTGCTACTAAGGCCAGAGAATGTGCAGGTACAGATATTACATTGGAGGAATTCTGCGAAACCATCATTAAGCATGGAGATGAAGTGCTTGCTTCTACACCGGAGTTGCTTCCGGTATTAAAAGAAGCCGGTGTTGTGGATTCCGGCGGACAGGGTCTGATGGAAGTATTAAAAGGTGCAGTTGACTGTATTCTCGGACGTGTCGTAATTGCAGATACAAAGCCTTCCGGAGCAGGAGTATCAGGTGTTGACAATCCAAAGTATTCTGAAGATCTGTCAGCCGATATCAAGTTCGGATATTGTACAGAATTTATTATTAATCTGGAAAAACCATACGGCATAAAAGAAGAAGACGATCTGAAACAGTTCTTAGAGTCGATCGGTGATTCCATTGTCTGCGTATCAGATGATGAGATCGTTAAGATCCATGTTCACACAAACCATCCGGGCCAGGCATTTGAAAAAGGTCTTACCCTTGGTTATCTGTCAAATATGAAGGTCGATAATATGAGACTGGAGCATCATGAGAAGGTCATTAAGCAGGCAGAACGGGAAGAAGCAGCCAGACAGGAAGCTGCAAGACAGGCAGAGAAAGAAAAACAGCAGCCAAAGAAACAATATGGTTTCATCGCAGTATCCATGGGTGATGGATTAAAGGAGTTCTTTACGGAGCTTGGAGTTGATTGTGTGATCGAAGGTGGTCAGACGATGAATCCAAGCACTGAGGATATGCTGAATGCGATCGAGAAGGTTCATGCCGAGAATATATTTATATTCCCAAATAATAAAAATGTTGTTCTTGCAGCCAATCAGGCAGCCGGCTTATGTGAAGATAAGAATATCATCGTCCTTGCAACGGCAAATGCGCCACAGGGTATCAGTGCAATGATAGCGTTTGACAGTACGATGACATTAGAGGATAACAAAAACAATATGTTAGAAGCTGTATCAAATGTAAAGAGCGGACAGGTAACATATGCAGTCAGAGATACCTCCATCGATGGAAAGGCCATCCATGAGGGAGATATCATGGGTATCGGTGATAAGGGATTGGTATCCGTTGGTAATGACATTTCGGATGTTACATTCGATCTGATCAAAGATGCAGTAGATGAAGACAGCGAACTGATCAGTATTTATTACGGAGCAGATGTAAAGAAGGAGGATGCAGAGGCATTTGCAGCAAGAGTGGAAGAAAGCTTCCCGGACTGCGATGTACAGAACTACTATGGTGGTCAGCCAATCTATTATTACATTGTTTCTGTAGAATAAAGGGAGAAAAACTACATGGAATTAAAGGATAAGGTAACTTGTATTAAAGGGATAGGAGAAAAAACAGCCGGTAATCTGGCAAAGCTTGGTATCTCTACAGTGAGTGACCTTATCCATTATTATCCAAGAACTTATATTACATATATGGATCCTGTTGACATTCAGGATATACAGGCAGATGAGCGTCAGGCAGTAAGTGTGACGCTCAACAGTCGGGTGGAAGTGAAGAAGCTTCGCGGATTCTCGATTGCGACTGCCTATGCCAAAGATTATACCGGGACAATTAAACTGACATGGTTTAATTGTCCTTTTCTGCGTAATTATTTTCATATTGGAGATCGTTATATCTTTGTCGGAGAAGTGAAATATAAGAATGGCATGTATACGATGAGCCAGCCGGAGTACTATACAGTGCCCAAATATCAGGAAATTTTAAAAGAATGGCAGCCTGTATATGGTTGTACGGCGGGTATTACAAGCAAGACGATCCAGAAAGCGGTAAAGGGAACGCTTCCTCTGATTCAGACGCTTTCAGATTATATACCGGAGGACATTCGGGATGAATATGATCTGATGCGGGCAAATGAAGCCGTAACCCATATCCATTTCCCGGATACGGAGAATCACTTAAGAGCTGCGATCAAGCGGGTTGCCTTTGATGAATTTTATGAATTTATAGAGAATATGCATAGTTTGAAAGAACATGATACGGTGAAATACAATCAGGCGAAGATACCATTTACGGAGCAGGTGACAGGGTTTATCGAGAGCCTTCCGTATCGTCTGACTGGGGCACAGATGGATGCGGTTCGGGATATCATGGCAGATATGAATTCAGAGCATGTGATGAACCGTCTCGTGCAGGGGGATGTCGGTTCCGGTAAAACGATCGTTGCTGCGATCGCTTTATTTGCCTGTGCGACGCAGGGTTATCAGGGTGTGATCATGGCGCCGACTGAGGTACTTGCAAATCAGCACTTTAAAGAACTGACCGGCTTATTTGAGCCATATGGAATCCATGTTACGCTGTTGACCGGTTCGATGACGGCAAAGGAGAAACGGGAAGCGTATCAGGAGATTGCAGAGCATCGTGCGGATGTGATCGTAGGAACGCATGCGTTGATACAGGACAAGGTGGAATATGATAATCTGGCGCTTGTTGTGACGGATGAGCAGCATCGGTTTGGCGTAAGACAGAGAGAAAAATTATCGTTAAAAGGGGGAACGCCACATGTTCTTGTTATGAGTGCGACACCGATTCCGAGAACCCTTGCGATCATTATGTACGGAGATCTTGATATTTCGGTAATTAATGAACTGCCAGCAGGACGGATTCCAATCAAAAACTGTGTAGTGGATGAGAGCTACCGCCCGAAAGCACAGGCGTTTATCCGGGCAGAGGTTAAGAAAGGACATCAGGTCTATGTGGTATGCCCGATGGTGGAGGAAAGCGAAGCCTTAGATGATGTGGCAAATGTAGTTGAGTATTCGGAAGAACTGTCTCAGAAGCTTGACAGCAGCATACATGTGGCCTATCTGCATGGCAAGATGACAGGGGATGAGAAGAACCGGATCCTGACGGATTTTTATGAAAAAAAGGTTGATGTACTGGTATCTACAACGGTTATTGAGGTGGGAATCAATAATCCGAATGCCACGGTTATGATGGTAGAAAATGCAGAACGGTTTGGACTGGCAGCCCTGCATCAGCTCCGTGGGCGTGTGGGACGTGGAAATCTGCAGTCTTATTGTATCTTTATCAGCGGAAAGAAAAATAAAGAAGTGATGGAACGGTTAAATGTTCTTGCAGATTCAAACGATGGCTTTTATATTGCGGGAGAAGATCTGAAACGAAGAGGACCGGGAGATTTCTTTGGCATCAGACAGAGCGGAGATGTGCTGTTTAAGATGGGAGATATCTATAAACATGCCGACATGTTAAAGGCAGCATCGGATGTCTATGAGAAATATGGTAGTCGTATACGGACGGAATTTGACCGAAGTGTCGCAGCAAGAAATGAGATGTATGGAAAACCGATATTATAAGGAGATTAGAACGATGGAGATAACAGAGGTAAAAGAACAGGCAGATAAGATCTGTGAGAATATATCAAAGGTGTTGATCGGCAGAGAGAAAGAGATACGGGTGATACTGGCGGCACTTTATGCAGGAGGACATGTGCTGGTGGAGGACAGACCGGGAACCGGCAAGACACTTTTAGCAAAGACATTTGCCAAAAGCATCGGAGGGCAGTTTAAGAGAGTTCAGTTCACACCTGATCTTATGCCATCCGACATTACAGGCTTAAGTATTTATAATCGTAAATCAGAAGATTTTGTATTGGTGAAGGGACCGGTATTTACAAATATCCTGCTTGCAGATGAGATCAACCGTGCAACACCGAGAACACAATCCAGTTTGCTTGAGGCAATGGAAGAGCAGCAGGTGACGATCGATGGAGAAAGTCATAGGCTTGAAGCACCGTTTTTTGTTATTGCAACAGAGAATCCGATCGAGACTACCGGTACATACCCGCTTCCGGAAGCCCAGCTTGACCGTTTTCTTATAAAGATCTCCATGGGAGATAATTCAAAGGCTACAGAGGTTTCGATCATGGATCGTTTTATGTCTGAGAATCCGTTTGATACACTTCAGACGGTCTGTGATACAGATCATATAAAGACGATGCAGGAAGCGGTCAGAGAAGTTTTTGTTCATTCTTGCGTAAAGGAATATATTGCAGACATAATCCTTGCAACCAGGAATAACAGCCGGATACAGGTTGGTGCAAGCTCCAGAGGCACGATAGGACTTCTTCGTCTGTCGCAGGCATATGCTGCTATGGAGGGCAGAACCTTTGTCCGTCCGGATGATGTCCGTTATATGGCACCATATGTCCTTGCACATCGTGTGATCATGGCAGGACACATGGATGAGAAAAAGGAAAAGACAGTGATCAGGGAACTGGTCGATCAGATCGCTGTTCCGGTTGAAGATTGGGAGAATTAATATGGAGATACTGATAGCAGTATTGTGCTTTTTGGTGATCTATCTCGGACAGACTGTTGTTTACCGCAAATACTGGGATCAGGGGCTTTCTCTTGATCTGGATTTTGATGACAGGTATCTGGAGATTGGCGACAAATCAGGGATAACAGAGACAATTACAAATCGAAAGATGCTGCCTCTTACAACTTTACATGTGAAGTTTTCCACAGCGAGATCCTTGCAGTTTCAGGAAAATGAGAATGCGGTTGTTACGGATTTTTATCATAGAAATGATCCGTTTTCGATTATGGGAAACCGGAAGGTAGTCAGAAAGCTTTCATTTACGGCGAAAGAACGAGGATTGTTTTTTATCAGTGCTGTAAAGCTGATGGCAAAGGATTTTCTGATGTCGAAGACATTTGCGTTGTCTGTAGAAAATCAGGCATTTCTGTATGTTTTCCCTGAAAAACTTTCTAATATACAGCTTGATACGGTCTTGGATGGTATGTTGGGTGATCTGACATCAAGGAGAAGTCTTTTTCCGGATCCGTTTGCTTTTTCCGGCCTGCGGACTTACAGCGTGGGAGACCCGAGAAAGAGCATTAACTGGAAAGCAACAGCCAGATGCGACGACCTGATGGTAAATGTATATGAGCACACGGCAGAACAGAGGGTGAAGATACTTGTCTGTCTGGAGCCGAACACCATGATAAGAGTTCATTATATACAGGAAATGTGTATCAGTATAGCATCCACGGCAGCATCTTACTTTCTGGATAACCGGATTCCTGTCATGATACGGGCAAATGGATATGATCTGTTATCCGGTGAGATGGAATGGGTGGATTTTGGTTCTTCCGGAGAACATCGATTTACGGTTGATAAATATCTGGCACGAATAACGGAAAATGCTGGGATCGATAGATTTGTTGAAGTCTTGAAGCAGGAAGTGACAGATGTAGACAGCAATACAACATATCTCATCGTATCTGCATACCATAAAAAGGATTTGCTGGATGAGCTTGATCATATGGCTGAAAAAGGAAAAAACATTTATATGATAGTTCCATATCTGGATATACAGGGGTGCGATGATATCAGACCTTATCTTCATGGAATGGAGGTAGAGTTAAATGACACATAAGATATATTGGGCAGAGCGAGGATTGCGTTATCTTTATGAGGTGGTAACGGCGGAATTGTTCATGTATACATTCTGCATGATATTTATGAGACAAGATCCGCGGTTTGTGGATGCCATTTGGATCGCAGGAATATTTCTGTTGTCCTATCTGATCAGAGATTTTGCACCGAATCATATATTACTTACCGTTGGACATCTGGTGCTTGCGGGACTTTTAGTTATCTTGCCGGGCACAGTATGGATCCGAACGGTTACAGGGATTTATGATATCGGGTATCTGCTGCCATGTGCGGTAGCTTATGCAAAGAGAGGTTCCGGACTTACAAATATGAGCGAACCATGGCCATCGATCTTAGCAGGGATTTTTGTTTATTTTGCAAGTATCGGCATGGAGCTTCCTGTTTTGTCGAACCTGTCTTATATTGCAGTTGCATTACTTATGGCTATATATATGATAATCCGGTATATACAGGGGCTGAAACGCTATATCTCACAGACAACAGAAGTATCGGAGCAATCCATCCGGGATATCGCATTTATAAATGGCAGGGTTGTATTATTCCTTGCAGTGCTTGTGTTGTTATTAATGGGAGCCTGTCGTTTCCTTGATCTGTCCGGGTTTGTAACTGTACTTGCGCGTGCATTTGCAAAGGTTGTTCAGACAGTATTTGGTGCGATCATGGTCATATGGGTATTTGTGCTGACGCTGCTTACGAAGGGAGGACCGGCAGCAACCAGTCTCGATTATCAGGATACTTTAAATGAATATTATCAGAACAGTGTAAAGGGATATGATGTATTTACCTTAATATTAAAGGTAGTTGTAGTTCTTCTTCTGATATTCTTTCTGGTACGGATATTGTTGAAGGTGATCCGTTTCCTTTTGAAACCGAGAAGCTATGCAGATGATGTGATCGAGCTTATCGCCGAAGAACCGAATCAATATAAAGAACGTATAACAAACAGACGCATAATGCACAGGTTGACAGCTGAAGAACAGGCAAGAAAAATTTATAAGAAGTCGATCCTGCGATATAAGGATGTGATTACACTTAACAAACGGATGACCTGTGAAGATATCAGGCAGGAGATAACAGAGACGGAGGTTGGAAATGTAGAGGGTATTTCTGCCATATATGAACAGATCCGATATGGAGCAGGAGAAGTGGACAACTATGTTATACGAGAAATGAAAGCAGCATCAGTCCAGAATAAAAGGGTGAATAAAAAAGAAAATAAAAAGGGAGTAGTGCAAAAATGAACCAGAAGAAAAAGACGATCGTATTATGGGGAGTCATCATAGTACTTGCAGCGGCTGTTGTGGCAATGTCAGTTATACTGGTGACAAAAAGTCGGAAAAATAATGATCCGGACGGACAGAAGAATGCCGGAACAGAAGCTGTGATAGAGGGATCTGGGCAGGATGCGGAGCAAAAGGCTGAGGATGGCGCTGATCAAAAGAAGGAAAAGGGTGCATCCGATACTCAGAAGTCGACAGATGACAAGAAGACCTTATATGCAGAAGTAACGGTTGGAAGTACATGGGAAAATAACGGAATGACAGCCGCTACAGAGACGGTCACGATCTATAATAAGACCGATAAAGCTGCAACGGATTGGAGCGTTGATCTGGAATTTTCCGGGAAAGTAACGATCGACCAGCTCTGGAATGGAAAGTATACGGCAGATGGATCGGTGGTTCATGTAACCGCAGAAAGTTATAATGAGGAGATACCGGCTGGTGGCAGCATTGATTTTGGATATAATTTATCAGCATCGGATGTGAAGCCTGTTCGTTGTACATTGATGATCGCAGGAAAAGAAGTAACAACTGTCACCGGTGATGATCAGCAGAAAAATGATGAGAACGCAGAAGTGAAAACAAATACCGGTGAGAAGGCAGCTCAGACAGATGGGCAGTCCGTTGACAGTGATAAAAAAGATCAGTCCGGCAGCGATAAGGTCACCGACAACAAAATCGGTAAAAAAGAAGATGATCCGTATAAGGCACATGGAAAGCTTGCGGTATCAGGAACGGACCTGGTGGATGCATCAGGCAGTAAATTCCAGTTAAAAGGTGTCAGTACACACGGACTTACCTGGTTTGCTGATTTTGTAAGTAAGGACACTTATCAGTATTTCAAAGATTCCTTTGGTATCAATCTGGTACGTTTTGCTATGTATACAGATACAGGAGATTCCTATGGATATTGTTCCGGCGGAAATAAATCAGAGATCGAGGAGCTTCTGGGAAAAGGTGTTGATGCAGCAACGGATCTTGGATTGTATGCGATCATTGACTGGCATATTTTAAATGACAATGATCCAAATATGCATATAGATGATGCAAAGGATTTCTTTGACCGGATATCAAAGAAATATGCTTCTTACGGAAATGTGATCTATGAGATCGCAAATGAACCAAATGGTGGTACAACCTGGGATTCTGTAAAGAGCTATGCGGAAACGATCATCCCGATCATACGAAAAAATGCACCGGATGCCATTATCATTGTCGGAACACCAACCTGGAGTCAGGATGTGGATGTGGCAGCCGCAGATCCGATCACAGATCAGACCAATCTGATGTATGCGGTTCATTTCTATGCCGCAACCCATAAGGATGGTCTGAGAAATAAGGTTCAGTCGGCACTTGATTCCGGACTCCCGATTTTTGTATCAGAGTTTGGCTTGTGTGATGCATCAGGAAACGGTTCGATTGATTATGATCAGTCCGATGTATGGTTTGATCTGATTAATGATAAGAACTTAAGCTATGCGGCATGGAATATCTCGAACAAAGCTGAAACGTCATCATTATTTGATTCCTCCTGTACAAAGACAAGCGGCTTTACAGATGATGATCTGTCGGACAGCGGAAGGTATATTAAGGAAAAAATTGAGAGTTCCTATTGACAAAAGGAACGAAATATATACAATAAAAAAAGATTTTAACAACCTATGGGAGATCATGATTTATGAGAGTAATAGCGGGAACTGCCAGAAGTCTTCGGCTGGAAACGATCGACACGATGGATACCAGACCGACAACCGATCGGATCAAAGAGACCTTATTTAATATCATATCGAGAGAATTGCCGGATTGTACATTCCTGGATCTGTTCAGCGGAAGCGGTGCGATTGCGATCGAAGCATTGAGTCGTGGAGCAAAACAGGCAGTCCTTGTAGAACAGAACCGGAAAGCGGTTGACTGCATTAACCGGAATCTGGAATTTACGAAATTGAAAGATAAGGCAAGAGTCATCACAGGAGACTGTGTTGCAGCGATCGACAGTCTGGAACGGTCAGGACTTGTGTTTGATATTATATTTATGGATCCGCCATATGGAAAATTATTGGAAAAACAGGTGCTGAACCGTCTTGCATCATCCGGCATTGTTGATAAGAATACCTGGATCATTGTAGAATCAGATCTGGATACGGAATACGATTATCTGACCGATATAGGATATGAGATCGATCGTGTGAAGAAATACAAGACAAATAAGCATACATTTATACAGGAGATTCTATAAAAATGAGCAGTGCAATATATCCGGGAAGCTTTGATCCCGTAACATTAGGACATCTTGATATTATCAGACGCTCTGCGGAGATGTTTGACGAAGTTATAATCGGTGTTTTGAATAATACTTCAAAAACTCCATTGTTTTCTGTAGAAGAACGTGTTAATATGTTGTCTGAAGTGGTGTCAGACATACCGAATGTTCGTGTTGAGAGTTTTGGAGGTCTGCTGATTGATTTTGCCAGACAGAATGGGGTGAAGACGATCATCAGAGGCTTAAGGGCTGTAACCGATTTTGAATATGAATTACAGATCGCGCAGAGTAATCGCAAGGTTGCTCCTGAGATAGACACCGTATTTTTGACAACCAGTATTGATTATGCATATCTGAGTTCCAGTATCGTAAAAGAGTATGCCAGCTTTGGTGTAGATGTGGAACAGTTTGTACCAGCAGGAGTTGTCGATCGGATAAAAGAAAAATATAGCAGATAGTATTAGGAGGAAATAAGTCATGGCAAAAAAAGGCATTGAGGAAATGATTTCCGAGATTGAGATTTTTATAGATAATTGTAAGTATAAACCATTGTCATCCAGTATGATTATTGTTCCAAAGGATGATCTGGAACAGATGCTGAATGAATTAAAATTAAAGCTTCCAAATGAAATTGAGCGTTGCAAGAAGATCATGCGTAACAAGGAAGCCATACTTGCAGATGCCAGAACAAGGGCAGATTCCATTATTACAGAATCTGTTGCAGAGGCAAATAAGCTGGTTGATCAGAGTCAGATCGTAGAACTTGCAAATATCCGTGCGAATGAGATTTTGGATATGGCAAGAAGTCAGGCAGACCAGATTGTAAATGAGGCAAATGCAGATGCAAACGAGATCCGTCTGGGTTCTATGTATTACACGAAGGATAAGCTTACAGAGGTCAGCAATTATATTAATGCAACATTAGAGGCTGAAAAGGCAAATTACGATAATCTGATTCAGTCCTTACAGTCAAATCTGGATATTGTATTGAATAATACAAATGAGATTAATGGAGATATTGCAAATATGACCGGAGCAGCGCAGCAGGCTGCGGCTCCTGAAGAAGCTGCACAGACAGCATCAGAGGAGGATAATACAACTGTAGAAAATGAGCAGGATTATAACGTATATGGTAAGACAGAATACTCCAATGATGACGAAGATGACGAGGATGATGATTTTGACGATGATTTTTTAGATGATTAGGAATTTATATCCTGTAATTTAAGAATAAAAGCGTCATTAGATAACTGAATACAGCGCAGATACATTTACCGAATGTATAGCGTACAAAAGACAGCTTTGTATCTTTTAAAATGTGCATGGACTGGAAGAGGGATGAGACTCCTCCGAATGATGTAACAGAAAGGATCAGAGCTGTTTTTTGTATGGAAGAAAGTGGAAAAAGGGATAATTCGGACAGACCTTTTGTTATCTCCAGGTAGCATGCCAGAATATGGAAAGTTGGTATATTTCCTCCACATGCAATCGCAAGGTTATACAAAACGGAGAAAACAGCGACATAGATACCTATAACGGTGATGGTTGTTATACTGTTTTCGATAACAGATGGTGAATTGCCGATATCCTGTGCTGCAGCATATTCGGACATAGTGCCCGTAGTTTCAGAGAGAGGTATTTGGAGATCTTTCGCATCATTAGGAGATCTGTGAACTGTTTTTTTATTTTGTTTAAAAAGCGAAATATGTAAAGAATTTTTTGATAGCAGATAGTACAGGATAGCATAGCAGATCTGTGGCAGGTAGATGATTGCCAGTACGGTGATAGTATTTATCTGTCCGTTCAGATATTGGTTACAGACATATCCCATCAGAAACATAGGACTGATGTTGTTGCAGAGGGGCATAATGGCATGGGCGAAATTTTTTGATATGACTTGATTTTTGTAGAGCCTGCCTATAGCAATCGCGCCGACCGGGTAGCCGCAGAACAGACCGCATAAGAATAACAGAATCAGACAGCCTGCCCGGTTTGGATGGTTCCAGTCGATCATCGAGAGAAAGAAGCCGGAGATTAGAAGAAATGGGAGCAGAAGGGGCACCAGATTGTTATACCACAACACAAGACCCTCTGCGAAACTTTTGGAAACTAAGGAAGAATTCAGGCAAAGGACGATAATAAGCAGGATGAAAGCCGGATATAAGAAGAATGAGCGGACCGATAAGACAGAAGGATGCTTCATAAGGAAAACTCCAGTTCATGTATTCATCAGTATTTTATGAAAAAAGCGTGATTACTATGAATTATAAATTGAAAGAAGTAGACATTAATTAATATAAATCAGCCGGGCAGGCTGGTGGCAGGAATTTTAAATAAGAGAATATCTTTTCAAATAAAAATAGTTGAAAAAGAGAAGAAAACTGAGTATAGTTAAGCTGCTATTACAGGAGGTAGATAAAATGATAAAAACATGTTTTGAAAATGTAAAGATGAAAACTCCACTGGTGCATAATATCACGAATTATGTAACAGTAAACGATGTTGCAAATGTGCTTCTGGCATGTGGAGGAAGTCCGATCATGGCAGATGATATTGACGATGTAGAGGATATCACCAGTATCTGTGGTGGCTTAAATATTAATATTGGAACCTTAAATAAGAATACGATCCCATCTATGCTTGCCGCCGGCAAAAAGGCAAATGAGCTGGGACATGCCGTGCTGCTTGATCCGGTGGGCGCAGGTGCCAGCAGACTTCGTACGGAGACAGCGATAAAGCTTTTAAATGAAATAAAATTTGATGTGATTCGTGGAAATATATCCGAGATCAAGACACTTGCATTTGGTTCCGGCAGTACAAAAGGCGTAGATGCAGATGTGGCAGATGCAGTCACAGAAGATACTCTCGATCCGGCAGTTACTTTTGTGAAGAAACTTGCGGGAAAACTTGGCTGTATCATCGCTGTTACAGGTGCAATCGATCTGGTAGCAGATGCAGATACCTGTTATGTGATCCGGAACGGAAGACCGGAGATGGGTAAGATCACAGGAACCGGATGCCAGTTGTCCGGTCTTATGACAGCTTATCTGACAGCAAATCCGGATAACAAACTGGAAGCTGCTGCAACTGCCGTTATACTGATGGGAGTTGCCGGAGAAGTCGGATTTGCGAATATGGAGTCTACAGATGGCAATTCAACTTATAGAAACCGCATTATTGACGCAATCTATAATATGGATGCAGATAAGCTTTGCAGTATGGCAAAGTGTGAGATCAGATAAGGAGTGAATGAGGCTATGAGTAAGCAGACAAATACAAAACCGGAGGAGCTTCTGCTATATGCAGTAACAGACAGACACTGGTTGAACGGTGCAACTCTGATCAGTCAGGTAGAGGCAGCATTAAAAGGCGGAGCGACCTTTATCCAGCTTCGTGAGAAAAATCTGGATGATGAAGCATTTTATAAAGAAGCGCTTGAGATCCAGAAATTATGTAGAAACTATAAGGTTCCTTTTGTGATCAATGACAATGTAGAGCTTGCAAAGAAGATCGGAGCGGATGGTGTTCATGTCGGACAGTCTGATATGGAGGCCTTAGATGTCAGAAAGGTGCTGGGAGACGATAAGATCATCGGTGTATCTGCACAGACAGTGGAACAGGCAGAACTGGCTGAAGAGCATGGAGCGGATTATCTGGGCGTTGGTGCGGTATTTCCAACCGGATCCAAGGATGATGCAACAGAAGTCAGTTTTGAGACGTTAAAGGAAATCTGTGAGCATGTGCATATCCCGGTTATTGCAATCGGCGGCATAACCAGAGATAATGTTGTGAAATTAAATCAAAGTGGAATTTGTGGTATCGCAGTTATCAGCGCGATCTTTGGTCAGACAGATATTGAGGCTGCCACGGCAGATCTAAAAAAACAGACAAAGAAGATGTTAGGAGAATAAGGATGATAAAAGGTGCGATCTTTGATATAGACGGAACACTGATCGATTCTATGGAAATGTGGGAACATGCGGCAGAACGATATCTGGCAGGAATGGGTATCGAAGCAGAACCCCATCTCCAGAAAAAACTGTATACCTTTACGATTACAGAATCGGCAGAATACCTTAAGAAGAATTACAGTTTATCAAAAACGATTCTTGAGATCATAGATGGGATCAATGAAACGATTGGTGCATTTTACAGAAATGAAGCAGAACCAAAGCCGGGGATCATAGAGTTCTTATCTGCCTTACAGGAGCGGAAGATCCCAATGACAGTAGCGACTGCGACAGACAGGGTTCATATCGAAGCCGTACTGAAGCATAATCATATGGATCAGTTTTTCAAAAAGATCCTTACCTGCTCGGAGGTAGGAATTGGGAAAGAACATCCGGATATTTATATTCAGGCAGCAAAGTGTATGCAGACGAACATTGCTGAGACATGGGTGTTTGAAGATGCTTATCATGGCGCAAGAACAGCATTTGATGCAGGTTTCAAAGTATGTGGCATCTATGATGCTGCAAGTGCGGAGCATATAAATGAGTTGAAAAAATATAGTACGCTGTATGTTGACAATACAAAGGAATTATATAATATTTTCTTCCTTTAAAGAAACCGGTATGATACAGAATTGATAAAAATGTACAGCAGACAGGAACAGACCGGTAACGAAAGTATTTGTAAAAGTAAAGGAGACAAAAGGGTTGAAGACAGTTCTTACAATAGCCGGAAGTGATTCCAGCGGCGGTGCGGGAATCCAGGCAGATATAAAGACCATTATGGCAAATGGTTGTTATGCCATGAGTGCGATCACTGCATTAACCGCCCAGAATACGCTGGGGGTAACAGGAATCCAGGAAACGACACCGGAGATGCTCGCCTTACAGCTTGATGCCGTATTTACGGATATTCGGCCGGATGCGATTAAGATCGGTATGGTCGCTTCCGAGAAGTTGATCCGTGTGATCGCAGATAAAATAAAGGAATATCAGGCAGAACATGTGGTAGTGGATACTGTTATGATATCAACCAGTGGACACCGGCTGATCGACGAAGATGCGATCGGTGCTTTAAAAGAATGTCTGCTTCCAATCGCAGAGGTCATTACTCCGAATATTCCAGAAGCAGAGGTATTGGCCGAAATGACGATCCGTGATGAACAGGATATGGTTCGTGCAGCTGAAAAAATATCAAAAGTCTATGGCTGTGCGGTTCTCTGCAAGGGAGGACACAGTATCAACGATGCAAATGATGTCTTATATTCGGACGGAAAAGTCAACTGGTATTATGGAAAACGGATCGATAATCCGAATACTCATGGAACCGGATGCACACTATCAAGTGCAATCGCATCAAATCTTGCAAAAGGGTATAAGATCGATGAGGCGATAAGAAACGCAAAAGATTATATATCCGGTGCGCTTGCGGATGGCATGGATCTGGGACATGGAAGCGGACCTATGAATCATGGCTTTGATCTGAAAAGCAGATTTGCAGAATCATGAAAAAAGTGGTTGCGAATCTCAAATGACTATGTTATTATGGACAAAGTTGGTGTAAAAGTGCATTTGACACCAGAACACTTGGAATGGAGGTGGCAATATGGTAAAGACAATTATCATGGTCGTATATGTAATTATATGTATAGCATTAACAATTATTGTCCTGTCACAGGAAGGTAAATCAGCCAGTCTGACAAGTTCAATTACCGGCGGTAATTATGATAATTCATACTGGGGCAAGAATAAAGGAAGTTCAAAAGATGCGGTTCTCAGAAAGATTACAACAGTGCTTGGTATTCTTTTTATAGTAATTGCATTGCTTCTTGATTCTAAGCTGTTCTAGTTCATATACAGAATTTATCAGTGCTTACATATATCCTATATGTAAGCACTTTTTAGATATACGGAGAGGTATTTATGACAGAAGAATTAAAGAATGAAAGAAAAGAGAATATATATACCCTGATCAATGACGATGATTACAGACCGTTGAAATTTAAAGAGCTTTGTTATCTGCTTCAGATCGGAGGACGCGATAAGGATGATCTGTTAGAAATCTTAAATGAGCTTGTCGATGAGGGCAGGATTGAGAAAACCTCCAAAGGTAAGTATCAGAAGCTTGGAAAGGGTGTCCTTGTCGGTACATTCATCAGCAATCAGAGAGGATTTGGATTTGTCCGTGTGGAAGGATATAAGGAAGATTTCTTTGTGCCACAGAAGTATACGATGGGAGCATTCCATAATGATAAAGTGCTGATCCGTGTTGCATCCGGCAACCGGGGCAGATCAACAGAAGCGCATGTAGAACGGATTCTGGAACGAGGTTTAAAACAGTTGGTCGGAACCTATCAGAAGAACCGGAACTTTGGTTTTGTGATTCCGGATAACGGTAAATTAGACAGTGACATCTTTATACCGGAGAAGAAATCCATGGGAGCAGTAACCGGACATAAGGTTGTTGTGGAGATCACAAATTATGGAGAAAAGTCTAAATCTGCAGAGGGACGTGTCGTTGAGATACTTGGACATATTAATGATCCGGAGACGGATGTATTATCGGTTGTAAGAGATCTTGATATTCCGGTTGATTTTCCGGATGTTGTTATGGCAGAGGTGAAGAATATACCGGATGAGGTAACAACGAAAGAGATGGCAGGAAGAACCGATCTCAGACAGTTGCAGACCGTTACAATCGATGGAGAGGATGCAAAGGATCTGGATGATGCGATCACACTCTATGAGGAAAACGGGTTATATAAGCTTGGCGTTCATATTGCAGATGTTACACATTATGTAAGGGAGAATTCTCCACTTGATAAAGAAGCGTTGAAGCGTGGAACAAGCTGTTATCTGATCGATAAGGTCATACCGATGCTGCCGCATAAGCTGTCAAACGGTATCTGTTCACTGAATGAGGGAAAAGACCGTCTGACGCTTAGCTGCCTGATGGATATAGATGCAAACGGCAAGATCATCAATCATAAGATCTGTGAATCGGTGATCAATGTTGACCGCAGAATGTCATATACAAGTGTATCTGCGATCGTAGAGGATCATGATCCGACAGAAACAGAAAAATATAAAGAACTGGTTCCGATGTTTGAATTAATGCTTCATGTGTCAGAGTTGTTAAGAACGATCCGACATGAGCGAGGTTCGATTGATTTTGATTTTGATGAGTCTAAGATCACAGTTGATGAAGACGGTCAGGTATCTTATATCGGAGTGTATGAGAGAAGACGTTCGAATCAGATCATTGAAGACTTTATGCTGGCTGCAAATGAGACAATCGCTGAGGACTATTTCTGGCAACAGATTCCATTTGAATATCGTATCCATGAAGCACCGGATACGGAGCGTGTAAAGCAGTTATCCATTCTGATCAGCAAGTTTGGATATTACTTTAAGGCATCCAAAGAGAATATTCATCCGAAGGAGTTCCAGAAGCTGTTATCAAAGATCGAGGGTGAGCCATGTGAGAATCTGATCAGCCGTATGACACTTCGTACGATGAGGCAGGCGAGATATTCGACGGAATGTGAAGGACATTTTGGATTGTCTTGTAAATATTACTGCCATTTTACATCGCCGATCCGAAGATATCCGGATCTTCAGATCCACAGGATCATCAAGGATAATATTCATGGAAGATTGGATGACAGGAGACTTTCGCATTATGATGCGATCCTTCCAAAGGTTAGCGATGATAATTCCAGAAAAGAACGCCGCGCAGAAGAAGCAGAACGTCAGGTCGAGCGTTTAAAGAAAGTGGAATACATGGAGCATCATATCGGAGAAGAATTTGAAGGTATCATATCAGGAGTCATCAACCGTGGTATCTTTGTAGAGCTTCCAAATACTATTGAGGGATTTGTAGATGTGTCGACACTTTATGACGATTTTTATGTGTATTCGCAGGATGAATATGCTATGATCGGAGAATCAACCGGAAAGAAATATTCGATCGGTGATACCGTTAAGGTAAAAGTAAAGCTGGCAGACAAACAGAGCAGACGGATCGAATTCGTGATCCGGTCAGATGCCAAAGAAGGAGATGAAACAGGACATGGCAAAGGAAAGAGGAAACAAACTCATCGCAAATAACAAAAAGGCATATTTTGATTATTTCATAGAAGAAAAGTACGAGGCAGGGATCGCACTGGCCGGAACAGAAGTAAAATCAGTCAGACAGGGACATTGTAGTATCAAAGAATCCTTTATCAGTATCGATAAAGGAGAAATCTACATTTACCGTATGAATATCAGCCCATATGAAAAGGGTAATATATTTAATAAAGACCCGCTTCGTACCAGAAAGCTGCTACTTCACAAATACGAGATCAATAAGCTGATGGGAGCCCAGCAGGTGAAGGGATACACGATCGTTCCTTTAAAAGTTTATATCCGTGACGGTCTGGTCAAGATGGAAATTGGACTGGCAAAAGGTAAGAAATTATACGACAAACGTCAGGACATCGCGAAGAAGGACGTTAAACGTGAGAATGAGCGTGAGTTCAAGATCCGTAATTTGTAAGATTTGATACAGGATTTCCAGAATATCCGAGGCTGATGGACTGGATAATTCCCGATATTTCATATGAAGTTTTAAAGATTTTGTGAAACACTGGAATATTTCATACAGATGTGATATACTCCAATAAGATTTTTACTGGGAGGTCAGGTAAGTGAGCCAGAGTAAAGTAGATAAAAGAAAATATGAGAAGAAGAATCGCGCAGCAATCATGAAGCGTGAAAAGAGAAAGAAAATCCTTGGATGGTGCATATTTGGCGTGTTAGTTGGATGTATTCTTGCAGCTACACTGGGTGTAAAGATATACAAAGCGATTCCAAAGTATGTAGAAGCTGAGAAGCTTGGCGCATATGTCAGCCAGACATGGGCAGAACAGGGATATGGAAGCTATTTTGAGAACAGCAGTACAGCTACAGCATCCGATGCAGAGGATACTGACAGTGATACTTCTGAAGATACAGCTTCTGAAGCAGATACTTCATCTGAAACGACAACTACAGCAGAGACTGATACAACAGAAGCTGCTGAGTAATATATAAGAAAGCACCTGACAACAGAGCTTTCCTTTATAAACCAGGGGTTGACTGGTTTCGACAGGGGTTTTGCAGTCACGGAAGCCATCCGTGGACTAGGACCACGTTAAAACTTAGATTAAATATAAACGCTAACGATAATTTAGCTTACGCTGCCTAATTAAAGGCAACTGCCAGCTTTAAGGTTCCCCGTACCTTTCAGATCTGGTATCATCCAACGGGAAACTCCGGTGCTTAAGCTTTGCGGTATCGGAAAATTCATGAAGCTACTGATGTATCCAGCCTGTCCGTAGGCGTGGTACTGAGGAAATGTTAAAATACGGAATGTGATGGGAGATGCCGTGATGAATGAGCTTTTGGACGTGGGTTCGAATCCCACCAGCTCCATAGCATGAACTATGGCAAAAAGGATGCAAGGTCGTACACCCAAAAAGGTGTAGATTTTTCTTGCATTCTTTTTATTTGTATGGTAAACTGAACGAGTTGTGAAAAAAATCGATGGTCCTCTGTACCGGTGTGGTAGTAAGAACATCTAAATATCAAGGAGGTCACACAAATGAATAGCGATTACATTAAGAATCTTGAAGCTTCTCAGATGAAGACAGAAGTTGCTGACTTTGCAGTAGGTGATACTGTTAAAGTACACAACAAGATCAAAGAAGGTAACAGAGAGAGAATCCAGATTTTCGAAGGAACTGTTATTAAGAGACAGGGTGGAAGCAACAGAGAGACTTTCACAGTTAGAAAGTTCTCAAACGGTGTTGGCGTAGAAAAAACATGGCCAGTACATTCACCATTTGTTGAGAAGATTGAAGTAGTTAGACATGGTAAAGTAAGACGAGCTAAGATTTACTACTTACGTTCAAGAGTTGGTAAAGCTGCAAAGGTTAAAGAGCTTGTTAAATAATTTTTACAGGTTACATGAAAAAGTGGCTGGGGTTGATAGCTCCAGCCATTTTTGTAATATGAATCTATCGGAGTAGAGATATGAGCGATAAAAGTGAACGCAGAAAAAGAATACGGCGGGAGAAACGTCGGCAGAGAAGAAAAGAAAGAAGCTTTAGGCGTACGGTCAGAACGATATTTGGCTGGCTGTTGTCCGTTCTGATCGCAGTTGTGCTGGGATATGGAATGGTTTCTTATTGTTTTCAGTCTGTGTATGTCGTTGGTGATTCCATGAATCCTGTGTGTACTAATCAGGAGAAGGTTACAGTAAATAAGTTATGTTACCTTCTTGGTTCTCCGGATCGATATGACATTGTTGCATACCGAAGTGTTGATACGCCGGATGCTTATTATGATATTAAACGTGTGATCGGATTGCCGGGAGAGACCGTTCAGATCAGAGATGGAAAATTATATATTGATGGCAGTGAACGGACGGATCTGCCATTTGATGATTATATATTTACAGCAGGACTGGCAGAGAATGAAGTAAAGCTGGGGGATGATGAGTATTTCCTGCTTGGTGATAATGTCAATAACAGTGAAGATTCCAGATTCCTGAAAGTGGGAAATGTGAAAAAAGCAGAGATATTAGGAAGGATAAAGACACGATGAATATACAATGGTATCCCGGACATATGACAAAAGCAAAACGTATGATGCAGGAAGACATCAAGCTGATCGATGTTGTGATCGAGCTGATCGATGCCAGAGTGCCATATAGCAGCAAGAATCCGGATATTGATGCACTTGCAGCGAACAAATACCGCCTGATCCTGTTGAATAAGACAGATCTGGCAGATGCATCAGCAACAGCAGAATGGGAAAATTATTATAAAGAAAAAGGATTTTTTGTAGCAAAGATCAATGCAAGATCCGGTGATGGCATGAAGAATATCAGTAATGTGGTAAAGGAAGCTTGTAAAGAAAAGATCGAGCGGGACAGAAAGCGTGGTATCATTAACCGTCCGCTTCGTGCGATGATTGTTGGTATTCCAAATGTCGGTAAATCTACATTTATCAATTCTTATGCCAGAAAAGCATGTACAAAGGTTGGAAATAAGCCGGGTGTTACAAAGGGAAAGCAATGGATACGTCTTGGAAAAGATATTGAATTATTGGATACCCCAGGAATATTGTGGCCCAAATTTGATGATAAAGAGGTTGGATTACGACTTGCTTTTATCGGTTCGATCAATGATGAGATTTTAAGTATTACCGACCTTGCGTATGAATTGATCAAATTTTTACAATTAAACTATTGTCAGAGCCTTGTTGATAGGTATAATATTAATGAGGATGCCGATTCTGTTCATATTCTGGAACAGATCGCAGAAAAAAGGGCATGTATAAAAAAAGGCGGCGAACTGGATATCGATAAAGCTGCAGCGCAGCTACTGGATGATTTCCGGGCAGGAAAGCTTGGCAGGATATCACTGGAACGACCGGCTGTTGTAAAGGATAAGTAGTTGATATGAAAGATGATAACGAACGTGTGGAAGCACTGAATGCTATATTTGACGATGATCCCGCAAAAAAAGCACGGGAAAAAGAGATTAAAAAGCTTGAAGAGAAGCGTGAAAAGCAGCTTGCAAAGTTAAAGAAAAAGGGAATAGATCCGGAGCATAAGAAGGAAGAAATAGAAACAATTCCTTCGGAGCAGGCAGAGACGGAAGAAAAGAATGAAGCAGCGTCTGATGTTGCAAATGAAGCCGGAGAAACAGTAACGAATTATTTTGCTGATTCAGATGCATCCTCCAATACTCATGTACTGGAGGAAGAAGAACAGCCGAGAAAAAAGAAGAAAAAAGACAAGAAAAAGAAGAAACAGGAGAAAGAAGAGATCAATATCGTAAAAGATTTAATCAGTCTCGCTTTATATATTCTGGCGATCGTTGCAGTATGTTGGTTGATCCTTACATATGTTGGACAGCGTACAGAGGTGAGCGGAGATTCCATGAATGATACCCTTCATAATGGTGACAGCCTTTGGATCGATAAACTGTCCTATCATTTTAAAGATCCGGAACGTTTTGATATTGTTGTATTTCCATACGAGGAAGAAGACGATACCTATTATATCAAACGTATCATTGGACTTCCGGGTGAAACCGTATATATTGATGAAGATGGTGTGATCTATATCAATGATGAACCATTGGAGGAAGATTATGGAAAAGAAGTCATAGAAGAAAATCACAGGGGGCTTGCGGCAGAACCGGTCACACTTGGTGATGATGAGTATTTCGTTATGGGTGATAACCGGAATAACAGCCGGGACAGTCGGTTGTCGGATGTCGGTAATATCCATAAGAATAAATTTGTGGGGAAAGCAGTATTCCGGTTTACCGGAGGCTTCGGTTTTCTGAATAAAGAAGAATAATAAGTGCAGATAAATGGCTGTGTGTAAGAAACAACAGCCATTTATGCTTATATGAGGATGAGATGGAAAATAAAAGAAAAAGTATAACAGAGATTAAATCCGAATTTGCAAATGCAGATATACATTCAGTCAGACATGTGATGGAAAGATATGCAGAGGATGACAGGGAAGGTGTAAAAAAACTGATCCTTTCTGCTGAAAAGAAGCTTACAGCACATCAAAAAGAGCTTGACCGGATGGAGCATATGTTTGAATATGAGAGACAGCATGCGGACTGTCAGTATATCTGTGGAATTGATGAGGTAGGCCGTGGCCCGCTTGCAGGTCCGGTAGTAGCTGCGGCTGTCATTCTGCCGGAGAATTGCGATATTCTATACCTGAATGATTCCAAGCAGCTCTCTGAAAAGAAGCGTGAAGAATTATATGATGAGATTATAGAAAAAGCGGTTGCTTACGGAATCGGTATGGCAGATGAGAAGCTGATCGACCAGATCAATATTTTAAATGCAGATTATGAAGCCATGCGGATCGCAATCCGTAAGCTTACGGTTCAGCCAGATCTGTTATTAAACGATGCGGTTAAGATACCGGAGGTAGAGATCCCACAGGTTTCGATCATAAAAGGAGATGCAAAATCTGCTTCGATCGCTGCCGCTAGTATTATAGCGAAGGTAACAAGAGACCGTCTGATGGTTTCTTATGATGAGATCTATCCGGGATACGGATTTGCAAAGAATAAGGGGTATGGATCTAAGGAGCATATAGAAGCATTAAAATTACTTGGACCATGTGAGATCCACAGAAGATCTTTTATCACACATTTCTGGAAAGAATAGAAGATAGACAAAAAAAGGAGAACAACTGTATCGACCATTATAATACAAGAAAAAAGGGAACAGAATATGAAGAGATGGCTGCATCATATCTGAAAGATGCAGGTTACCGGATACTTGCGAGAAATTACCGGGTCGCATCCGGAGAGATCGACCTGATCGTATCAAAAGATGGGTATCTGATATTTGTAGAAGTAAAATATCGGAGCAACAGCAGATACGGATCGCCGGAGGCGGCGGTAACATCTGTCAAACAGCGTCAGATCAGCAGGGTAGCCCTATATTATATGAAACGATATGGATATGATCCTTACAATACACCGGTACGATTCGATGTGGTTGCGGTGGCGGAGAATGAGATCCATCATATGAAAGATGCCTTCCCTTATCAGGGATATTATTAAGGTTATGAGGTATGAAAATGTATAACATAACATATATCAATCAGGATAAGACAACAGAGATAAAAGAGGAAAACGGAGTTCCGTATATTGTATTTAAGAATCTGGAACTGCCGGGGATCGTTCATGGATTTTCAACGAGACTTGGTGGGGTCAGTGAAGGAATATATTCTACGATGAACCTGAGCTTTCATCGTGGAGATGATATGGATGCAGTTATGGAGAATCACAGGAGGCTGGCACAGGCAGTCGGATATGATTACAGAAGACTGGTATTTTCTGATCAGGTACATGAAACTGTGATCCGTAAAATAACAGAGGAAGATGCCGGAAAAGGTATCACAAGAGAATCGGATATAACGGAAACAGATGGTCTGATGACGAATGTAAAGGATTTGCCATTGATCACGTTTTATGCGGACTGTGTACCGGTCTTTTTCTATGATCCTGTAAAAGAGGTTGTAGCCATGAATCATTCCGGCTGGCGCGGAACCGTTAAGAATATCAGCCTCCATATGGTCGAAGCCTTGAATAAGGAGTATGGATGTAAGGCTTCGGATCTGATCTGTGCGGTCGGACCGTCTATTTGTCAGAACTGTTATGAGGTAAGCGAGGATGTAGCTGAGGCATTTCAGGATGCTTATTTACCGGAACAGTATGATAAAATGACAAAAAAAATTGGAAATGGTAAGTATTTGCTTGATTTACACCGGGCAAATTATTATAATCTGACTGGTGCAGGTATATTGCCTGACCATATAAATGTAACCGACATATGTACATGCTGCAATCCGGATTTCCTGTTTTCACACAGGGCGAGCCATGGGAAACGTGGCAATCTGGGAGCTGTTATCATGCTGAAATCGACAGCAGACGGAGGAAACGTAAATGAGTAAACCGATAGTAGCCATCGTTGGACGCCCAAATGTAGGTAAATCTACCTTGTTCAATGCACTGGCAGGAGAGAAAATTTCAATTGTAAAAGATACGCCTGGCGTAACCAGAGACAGAATCTATGCAGATGTGAGCTGGCTCGATTATAATTTTACGATCATAGATACCGGTGGAATTGAGCCGGAAAGCGACAATATTATTTTAAAAAGTATGCGGGAGCAGGCAGAGATCGCCATTGAGACTGCTGATGTTATCATATTTATGACAGATGTCAGACAGGGACTTGTGGACGATGATCATAAGGTAGTCCAGATGCTCCGTAAATCGAAGAAGCCGGTGGTCCTTGTTGTAAACAAGGTGGACAGCTTTGAGAAATATATGAATGATGTATATGAGTTCTATAATCTCGGACTGGGCGATCCTGTTCCAATATCCGGTGCATCCAGACTTGGAATCGGAGATATGTTAGATGAAGTTGTGTCTCATTTTGATGAAGAATCAAAAAATGAAGAGGAAGATGACAGACCTAGAATTGCCATTATCGGTAAGCCGAATGTAGGTAAGTCATCGATCATCAATAAGCTCCTGGGTGAGAACCGTGTGATCGTATCTGATATTGCCGGAACGACAAGAGATGCGATCGATACCGAAATCGTCAGAAATGGAACGGAGTATGTGTTTATTGATACTGCAGGACTTCGAAGAAAGAGCAAGATCAAAGAAGATATTGAGCGTTACAGTATCATCCGTACTGTATCGGCTGTTGAACGATGTAATGTAGCGGTTCTGGTCATTGATGCAACAGAGGGTATCACAGATCAGGATGCGAAGATCGCAGGTATTGCACATGAACGTGGAAAAGGTATGATCATCGTTGTAAACAAATGGGATGCTGTGGAAAAAGACGACAAGACCATTTATAAGTTTACAAAGGAGATCCGGGAAAAGCTGTCTTATATGCCTTATGCAGAGCTGTTATTCGTATCGGCAGTGACCGGACAGAGACTTCCGAAATTATTTGAAACAATCGATGCTGTCATCGAGAATCACTCGCTTCGTGTTGCGACTGGTGTATTGAACGAGATCATGACAGAAGCAGTTGCGATGCAGCAGCCGCCTACAGATAAAGGTAAACGTCTGAAGCTGTTTTATATTACGCAGGTAGCTGTTAAGCCGCCTACATTTGTTATATTCGTAAATGATAAAGAACTGATGCATTTCTCTTATACACGTTATATTGAAAACAAGATTAGAGAAGCATTTGGTTTCCGGGGAACACCTTTAAAATTTATTATCAGGGAGAGAAAAGAAAAATAATGTTAGTACTGGCGAGAATCATATGTCTGGTTGGAGGATATTTCTTTGGTATCATCCAGACAAGCTATATTTACGGTAAATTACATGGTATTGATATAAGGGAATATGGAAGTGGTAATGCAGGAACGACAAATGCACTCCGTGTACTTGGAAAGAAGGCTGGAGCAGTTGTATTCCTTGGTGATCTGTTTAAATCAGTGATCGCATGCAGCATCACACATATTATCATGAATGCTCTTGGCATTGAAAACGTATATTTGTTTGTAATCTATACAGCGGCAGGCGTTGTACTTGGACATAATTTTCCGTTTTACATGCAGTTTAAAGGTGGTAAAGGAATTGCAGCGACATCCGGAATCGCAATCGGTTTACTGGATTGGAGAGTTGCGCTTATTGAACTAGGATTATTCGTATTCTGTGTGGTTGTAACCAAATATGTATCCGTAGGTTCTATCTGCCTTGTCCTGGGACTTTTAGTTTCCTATACAATATTTGCATATACAGGTTCTTATGGTTTTACATCCGATTCGATGAAACTTGAAAGCTGCATTGTTTTAGGACTTATTACCTTGCTTGCAATCTATCGTCATAAACAGAATATTGTCAGACTGATCAAAGGAACAGAGAATAAATTCTCTTTAAAGGGAAGAAATAAGACAACAGAAGAACAGGCATAGTATGTTAAATTATATCGACCACAAAGTTATAAAGATGGAGAGGTATTTAGTATGATAATAGGTATTTTAGGAGCAGGAAGCTGGGGATCTGCACTTGCAAACCTGCTGGCGGGGAATGGGCATGATGTTACCGTCTGGTCCATTGATGAAAAAGAGATTGAAATGCTGAACACATACAGGGAGCAGAGGGACCGTCTTCCAGGTGTTCATCTGAATGAAACAATCACATTTACAACAGATTTGGAACAGACGATAAAAGGGAAAAAAATGATCGTCTGTGCAGTTCCGTCCCCATTTATCCGGAGCACAGCAAAGAAGATCGCGCCTTACATTACAAACGATCAGTTGATCGTCAATGTCAGCAAGGGCATTGAGGAGGCAACCCTGACTCCGATCGTAGAGATCATCGAGAGTGAGATCCCTGGAGCAAAGGTTGCAGTTCTTTCCGGACCAAGCCATGCAGAGGAGGTTGGTATTGGTATTCCGACAACAGTAGTAGCCGGAGCACGCGATATGGATACAGCTAAATTGATCCAGAATACGTTTATGAATGATGTATTCCGTGTGTATACCAGTACAGATGTAACCGGAATCGAACTTGGCGGATCTGTTAAGAATGTTATTGCGCTGGCTGCAGGAATTACGGATGGTCTTGGTTTTGGAGATAATACGAAGGCAGCGTTAATGACCAGAGGAATGGCAGAGATCTTACGACTCGGAACTGCGATGGGAGCACATGTAGAGACACTTGCCGGTTTATCCGGTATGGGTGATCTGATCGTTACCTGTACGTCCAAGCACAGCCGTAACCGGAATGCCGGTTATCTGATCGGACAGGGCAAGAGCTACAAAGAAGCAATGGCTGAGGTCAAGATGGTAGTAGAAGGGGTATATTCTGCAAAGGCGACACTGAAGCTTGCAAAGAAGTACGGAGTCGATATGCCGATCGTTGAAGAGGTAAATAAGGTATTATTCGAGGGCAAGCCTGCCCGTGAAGCAGTTGTGGATCTGCTTACCAGAGACAGAAAGGCAGAGATATCTGTAGAGGAGTAAGTTTTTGACATACTTGTAAAAGCTCTTTCATATATTACTTATATGATAATCTTTACATAGGAAACAGATTTTGTATTTCCATTTTTTATGATACAAATACAGGAGCAGAAACGGAAAATGTGTAAGAAATGCAGGAGGTATATATGGGAGGCTTTAATGTGTACAACGACATCAATGCCAGAACAAATGGTGAAATTTACATAGGTGTTGTAGGTCCGGTACGAACCGGAAAATCAACATTTATCAAACGGTTTATGGAAATGATGGTCATTCCAAATATAAAAGATGAGAATGACCGTGAGATTGCGCTGGATGAAATGCCACAGTCTGCGTCCGGTAAGACGATTATGACGACAGAACCCAAATTCATACCCAAAGAAGGCGTTGAGATTCGGGTAGATGATGAGATCGATATGCGTGTCCGGCTGATCGACTGCGTTGGCTATGTTGTAGATGGAGCGGAAGGTCAGATGGAGGATGGAAAAGAACGGATGGTCAAGACTCCATGGTTTGATTATGATATTCCATTTGCAAAAGCGGCAGAGATCGGAACCAGGAAGGTGATCAACAGTCATTCAACAATCGGGATCGTGGTGACCTGTGATGGCAGCTTTGGCGATCTGGCAAGAGAAAACTATCTTGCAGCAGAAGAGAAAACGATAGCGGAATTAAAAGCTATTGGAAAGCCGTTTGTGATCCTGTTGAATTCAAATCGGCCGGGAGCAAATGAAACAAAAGAGCTTGCAGCAACGATGGTAGATAAATATGGTGTTGCTGTTCTTCCCGTAAACTGTGATCAGTTGAGCAGAAATGATATCAATGCGATCTTTACTTCGATGCTGTACAGTTTTCCGATCACCTGTATTAATTTTGTGATACCAAAGTGGCTGGAGGTATCCGAGAATGACAATAAGATCAAAAAGAGTGTGATCGAGAATGCCATGGACATCATGAACAGCAATCAGCACATATATGATATGGTTCATTTTGCTTTTCCGGAAAATGAATATGTGGAAAAGTATACATATAACAATGTAAATCTTGCAGATGGTTCGTTAAGTGTTCAGGTTACGATCTATGGAAGATATTATTATGAGATGCTTTCCGATATGCTTGGGACAGAGATCCATAATGAGTATGATTTTATTACAGAGATCAAAGATATGGCAGAAAAGAAAAAGTTCTGCAATGGGGTTATAAATGCACTTGACAGTGTGAAAAATGGCGGTTATGGTCTGGTAATGCCGGAAAAGAAGGATATTACACTGGAAACACCGGAGCTGATCAAGGCAGGTAACAAATATGGAGTAAAGATCAAGGCAGAGGCACCATCGGTTCATATGATCAAAGCGAATATTACAACAGAGATCGCACCGATCGTTGGTACGAAGGAGCAGGCGGAGGATCTGGTCGAATATATCAAAACAAGCACCGGAGAGAATGGAGAAGATATCTGGGATGTGAATATCTTTGGCAAGTCGATCGAGCAGCTTGTAGAGGATGGATTAAATACAAAGACAAATAAGATGAATGTAGAAAGCAAGCAGAAGCTTCAGGATACCATGGAGAAGATCGTAAATGATGGAAATGGCGGACTGGTCTGCATTATTATATAGGCACACAGAGAACAGATGCGAAAAAACCTTGATGGCGTCTGTATGGGATAAAGGGAGACGATATGTCGGCAATCGATGTAAAACTGAATGTATTTGAAGGACCACTTGATCTGCTCCTTCATCTGATCGAAAAGAATAAAGTAAATATTTATGATATACCGATTGTAACGATCACAGAGCAATATCTGGATTATGTGAATCATATGGAAGAGGAAGACCTGGATGTTATGAGTGAATTTCTGGTCATGGCGGCGACTCTGATCCGTATCAAATCCAAGATGCTTCTTCCAAAGGTGACAGAAGAGGATGAAGAGGAAGAGGATCCGAGAGAGGAACTTGTCCGCAGATTGCTGGAGTACAAGATGTACAAATATGCGGCAAGTGAGCTGAAAGATCTGGAGTTTGACGGTGCAAAGGCATTTTATAAAAAAGAAAGCATTCCTGCAGAGGTGAAAAATTTCAAGCCGGTCGTGGATCCTGTTGCTTTGATCTCGGAATATGATATGAATCTGGAAAAACTAAACGAGATCTTCAAATCTGTGATGCGGAAACAGGTTGAAAAGGTAGATCCGATCCGTAGTAAGTTCAAAAATATTGAGAGAGAGGAGATCTCACTGGAAGCAAAGATGGCGGAGGTTCGGGAACAGGTTCGCGGACTTGCAGGCATCAATTTCCGGACACTGCTTGAAATGCAGGCATCGAGATCAAATATTATCGTAACATTTCTTGCAATATTAGAGCTTATGAAGATTGGAGCCATTCAGATCCGGCAGGAAGAGATATTTGGAGAGATTATCATTGATTCCAGAGATGACATTGCTGCATATGAGTTGAACAGCCAGAATACTGATACAGATAAAACAGATGCAGATGTGCCGGATTCAATAGAGACAAAAGCAGAAACCATTCATCAGGCAGATGGTGAAGCCAATGAGACAGAACGAGGATAAGATGGGTATGGGTGAGATAAAAGAGAACGAAGCAACAGTAAATGAGATAACACTGGAAAATGTAGAAGAACAGCCGGTAGTTTATAAAGAATACAGTACAGAATATCTGGTTTCTGCAGTTGAAGCAATACTGTTTTCCATTGGGGAGTCTGTGTCAGTAGATCGACTGGCTAAGGCACTGGAGATGGAGACAAAGAAGCTGTCCAAGCAGATGGAAGAGGTGCTGGAAATTTATAATCAGTCTGACCGGGGCATTAAGATGGTCGAGCTTGAAAATGCATATCAGTTGTGTACCAGAAATGAGTACTACGATGTGCTGACAAAGGTTGTCTGTACACCGAAGAAACCCAATCTTACGGATGTACTGCTTGAAACCCTGTCGATCGTTGCCTATAAGCAGCCGATCACCAGACCGGAGATTGAAGCCATCCGTGGAGTTTCCTGTGCACATGCGATCAATAAGCTGATGGAATACGGACTGGTAGATGAGGTTGGACGACTGGATGCTCCGGGACGACCGATCCTGTTTGGAACGACAGAGGAATTCCTGCGAAGCTTCGGCGTTGCATCGACAGAGGAGCTTCCGATGATCAGTCCGGATAAGATCGAGGACTTTAAGAAGGAAGCACAGGAAGAGGCAAATGAGATCACACTCGGGCTGGATAATGAGTCATAAAACCGACAGATCCGGAATATATTTTTATGAAGAAAGAATATATCCGGTGATCGTATGTTAGGGTTATATTTCAAATATCATAAAAGAAAACAGAAACCTGCAGGAAGAAGGCGACAGAAGATTCCCGCAGGTTTTCTGTTTGTATGGATCCTTGTCGCTGCAGTATTGCTCTGTTCTGTGATTCTTGCGAAAGCATTTGTGATGCAGCCGCAGCAGCAAAGGATAGTTCATTGGAATAACCGCAGCAAACAGAACAGTAATACCCTTCAGGTAGATAAAGAGCAAAAGATCACAGACAATGATCTTCATGCACTGTCGGCTGTTCTGATGGATGGAGAAAACGGCAGGATCCTGTATGATAAAGCAGGTGAAGAAGTTCGTGCAAATGCCAGTACGACGAAGATCCTTACCTGTATCCTGGCACTTGAATATGGTGATCTGGACGATACGGTGGTCATATCTTCCTATGCAGCAAAGATGCCGGATGTACAGCTTAATATCAGAGAGGGAGAGGAATATAAGTTAAAAGATCTTCTGTATTCGCTGATGCTGGAAAGCCATAATGACAGTGCGGTTGCGATCGCAGAGCATATTGGCGGAAGTGTGGAACAATTTGCGGAGCTGATGAATCAGAAGGCAGAGGATATTGGCTGTATGAAGACACATTTTATTACGCCAAATGGCTTAGATGCGAAGGATGAACATGGAATACACGGAACAACGGCTGCTGACCTGGCGCGGATCCTGCGGTATTGCATCAAAGAGTCGCCTGAAAAGGATACATTTCTTACGATCACAAGAACGTCTGTCTATTCTTTTACCAATCTTGCCGGAACCAGAAGTTTTACCTGCAATAATCATAATGCATTTCTGAATATGATGGATGGAGCACTGACAGGAAAGACCGGATTTACAGGTACGGCTGGATACTGTTATGTTGGAGCGTTAGAAAGGGATGGAAAACTGTTTATCGTAGCTTTGCTTGGATGCGGCTGGCCGGGAAATAAAACTTATAAATGGGAAGATACGAAAAAGCTTATGAACTATGGACTGGATCATTATCAGGAACATACCATAAAAGATGATATCCTGCAAAAAACGGACATTCCTATTCAGTATGATCCCAATTACAGAAGACAGCAGGATGCAGAAAAGACCACGATCGCATGGGAATGCAGCTTTTCAGAAACATTGTTACTGCGGGAAGATGAGCAGATCACTGTCCGGTATATTCTGCCGGAGAAACTTGAACTTCCGTTGCAAACCGGGATGCAGATTGGTTCCGTTGTTCTGTCAATTAACGGTAAGGTCTATGCTATTTATCCGGTATTTATTACAGAAACAATATCCGGAATGACATGGAAGGATTTTATAAGTGGGTACATAAAGTATTATATTGATAGAAATTATTCCTAATCGTTGAATTATAGTTGTATTATACGGGCAACAGATGACAGGTTACTATATAATATGGAGCATAAGATTGATGAAAAGAAACAGGGAGGTTATTATTTGAAACAGTTTGTTGTAGTGGGTGGTGACCTGCGTTGCCACTATCTGGTCTTATATTTAAAAGAACAGGGCTATCCGGTTTTTACATGGAAGGTGCCGGAACTTGCAGATACCGGAGAAAAATTACAGGATATAATTGGAAATCTCAAGACCGATGATACTTTAAAAGAAACCGGGCTGTTGCTTCCGGTTCCGGTTACAAAGGACGGTATCCATATCAATGGCTGCTCAGGGCTTACGGCAGAAGCACTTGCTTTCATGGTGGGGGACTTTGGTCTGGTATGTGGGGGCGTGATCTCACAGGAACTGACAAAAGCCTGTGCAGAATCAGGTATACCATGTCATGATTATATGAAAGATGACTGTGTTGCACTAAAAAATGCGGTTGCAACGGCAGAAGGTGCGATCACGGAAAGCTTTATGATGAGTGATATCAATATAGAAAACAGCAAATGTCTGGTTACCGGTTATGGAAGATGCGGGCGTGTCCTTGCACAGAAGCTGCTTCGTATGGGAGCGGAGGTGACGGTTACAGCCAGAAGTGTGGAAGCCTGTATTAAGGCAGGACTGCCATACGATATTGTTGAATCAGTTGGCTTCCTGTGAAAAGCTGGATACATTTGATTTCTGTTACAATACGATACCGGCGCCTGTGCTTGATCGGGCAGTCTTGTCAAAGCTTCGTCCGGATGTTGTTATTCTGGATATAGCATCCAAACCGGGCGGAACGGATTTTGCATATCTGGATGAGCAGGGAATCTGTTATAAACATAGTCTGGGGATTCCGGGACGGTATTCGCCAAAAACTTCCGGTGAGATCCTGGGCGAGGCAGTTTTGTCGTATCTTTGATAAAACAGTCACATAATTTATGATCCTGCATACACTATAATAAACATAAAATCATTGTCAGGCAGTAGTATTTGTCTGGTTCTGTTAAATAGTTGGAACCAGACACAACAGCTTGGAATTGATAAAACAGTATGGATCAGAATGATTTTATGGATTGTATTGAATGGAAAGGATTATAGATATGAGTTTATCAGGGTGCAATTGCGGCGTTGCAATAACCGGTTCGTTTTGTACTTTTGATAAAGTAAAGATAGAGATAGAGGAAATGACAAAGCTTGGAATATCGGTATATCCGATCTTTTCCGAACGGTCTGCAACGTACGATACCAGATTTGGCAGAGGGGATGATTTTGTAAAAGACATTCAGAGGATAACAGGGAAGAAAGGGATCTTTACCATCCAGGAGGCAGAACCGATCGGACCAAAAGCATATCTGGATGTACTGGTAATCGCTCCATGTACAGGCAACACACTTGCAAAGTTATGTAACGGTATCACGGATTCTCCGGTGCTGATGGCAGCGAAGGCGCATATCAGGAATAATAAACCGCTGATCATCAGCATTTCAACAAATGATGCGATGGGGATGAATTTTAAGAATATCGGAATGCTGATGAATATGAAGAATATTTATTTTGTTCCATTTTATCAGGATGATCCGGTAAAGAAGCCGAATTCCCTGATCGGAAAACTGTCCATGATACCGGAGACGGTAGAAGAAGCTTTAAAGGGGAAGCAGATTCAGCCGGTATTATGTGACAAATAAAAATGAGGGCTTGTTCCCTTGCTGCTATGTATAATGCTCTATATATTACTCGACTCACTCCATTTCTATTCGACTCGCACACCTGTTTGTCAGCAGTCGCCCAAACTCACCCTCACGGGTTCAGACATGGGCTTGGTGCTGACGGCTAGTGCAAGTCTCATAACGAAATTACGTGAATGTCGAAGTAATATATAGAGCATTATATTATTGTCAGCAGGGCACAAGCCT
>ENA-OPWC01000217-OPWC01000217.1-human-gut-metagenome-genome-assembly--contig:-NODE-217-length-52939-cov-2.618542_pt1 | contig 52939 bp, 51 predicted proteins | sample MGYA00241504_ERZ502000 | MGnify/ENA primary metagenome ERZ502000 (study PRJEB25962, sample SAMEA2042005) | human gut metagenome | biome: human gut; feature: human-associated habitat; material: faeces...
AGATGAAATTTTAGGAGTGGGAGATGCTGCTTTTCAGGAGAAATGCCATAAACGAATGGAGACTTTGAGGTCTAATGGAACTACGATGCTTTTCGTGTCACATTCGTTACCTCAGGTTAGAGAACTGTGTTCTAAAGCAATTTGGTTGAAAAGAGGCATTAAAATTATGGATGGAGAAAGTAAGGAAGTATGTGATGCATATGAAGAATGGTCAAAACATCATTCCGCTTTTGAATAATAAATTACCTTTAATTAGCATTATTGTTTTAACATATAAGAATCAAAAATTTTTAAAAGATACGATTAGTTCCATTTTAAACCAAGACTATCCAGAGATCGAATTGATTCTTTCTGATGATTCCTCCGATGTGCTGAATGTAGAGGATATAAATAAATTTATTGAGAAAAATAGAAAAGAAAATTTAAAAAGGTATCTAATACGAGTCAATGAAGAAAATTTAGGGACTGTAAAACATGCTAATAAAGTTTTAAAGTTTGCGAATGGTTTTTATATAAAATTTGTAGCATGTGGAGATAAATTTTATAGCAACAGTTCACTGAAATCATTATATGAATTTGCTTGTAGACAAAATAGTTTGGTGACAAGCAGCTTAGTGGATATTTGCTCAGAAGATTTTTCGAGATCATATTATATTCACCCGAATAAGTATAGATCTAAAATTATAGAAAAGTATCAGCCTAATGAATTATTTAAAGTTTTGTGTCTAAATAATATAATCCCGGCAGTGTCTGTTTTATTTCAAAGAAATTTCTTTTCAAATATTGAATTTGATGAGAGATATAAACTATTAGAAGACTGGCCATTGTGGCTTAAAATAAGCAGAAATGGAATAAAAATTGAACATTTAAACCTGGTAACGATGTTTTATGCAGATGGTGGTATAAGTTCCTTGAACTCCAATGCATTCAAGGCACCTTCATTATGTGATGATTTACTAAAATGTTATAAATTAGAAATTTTGCCATACATTGACGATTTCTCTTTTTTTGCGAAGCATTATATAAAATATAAATCTTTGTCACTAAAGGAAGAAAAAAATATTGACTACTATATTAAATATTCTATCTATATTCTTTTTGATAATATAAAGCATTATATAAAAAAAATACTGAAATTTAAAGGAATAAATAATGACTGATGTTGGAATAATCATAACAACATATGGAAAAAGCAGATTGTGGGAAAATGCAGTTCTTTCTGTTGTAAATCAAAGTGCTAACAATATAACAGTAGTTCTTTCGGATGATGGCACACCAGAGTTTGATATAAATGAAGCCTATAATAAAATAATGTCTATTGGTGGAAATAGATTAAGAGAAGTAGTTGTTAGAAAAAATAATAAGAATCTGGGGACTGTAAAAAATGTCAATCTGGCAATTCAAGAATTAAAAACAAAATATCTTTTGCTTTTGGCGGGTGATGATGAATTATATGACAAAGATGTGATTGAGAAATATGTTAAGGTTATGGAAGCTCAAAGTGAATATAAAGCAATTGTTGGGCAGTCTGTTGACTTTAGTTATGATATGCAGACTATGCTGGGGCAGAAGGATGAAGATAGTATATATGATAAAAAATTTGCTTTGCTCGACAAATCAGGAAATGATTTATTTACGGCATTGTCGAAAAAATGTTTTATTCCTTCTAGTGGTATGATGTACAGAAAGAATTTTTTAGAAGAAATAAATTGGTTTAATGAGAAATATAAACTTGTAGAAGATTGGCCTGTGTTTTTGAAGATGGCCAGAAATGGATATAGGATATATTATGCAAAAGCTATTAGTGTAAAGCATAGAATCGGAGGAGTGAGTTCTGCAAATTTATTTGCAAGAAAACAATATATTTATCAAACAGATTTGGTAAATATAATAGATGTTGAAATATTGCCTAATATAAATCTTATATTAGGCAAAGAGCAAGAAAACATCTTGCAACTGTGCAATGATAAAAAAAAGATATACTTTTTTAGATATAAATTTAAAGATTTAACATTTATAGAACATTTGGGCTATTAGGAATCTTTTTTTTCTGCCGATCATTGTTAGGAAGATACTTAGGAGGATAAATTTTGAATAACCCATTATTTAGTTTTGCAATAGGTTCATATAATAATTATGAATACATTTTTGAAGCGATTGATAGTGTTCTTAATCAAACTTATCCTGCAATCGAGTTGATTGTCTCGAATGATGGATCGCCTGATTTTAAATTAGATGAAGTAAAAAAATATATTGAAAAAAATAGAAAACAAAACATTGTTAGATTTATAGTAAATAATAATTCGGAAAATTTGGGCACTGTAGCGAATACCGAATATTGCAGAAGCGTTTCTAGTGGTGAATATATCATGTATATGTCAGCAGATGATTGTTTGTATGACAAAGACGTATTGACGAAATTCGCAGAAGAATTTTCTGAATTAGGTCCGGAGGCAATGTGCGTATCAGGAAAAGTTGCAATGTGCGAACAAGATATTAACAAAGTTATTAATATTCTTCCTGATGATAATACAATAAAATCAATAAAGGAATTTTCATCAGAAGAAATGTTTTCCAGGCTATCACATACTTTTACGATTCCTACAACATCAACGTGTTATAAAAGAAAATTATATGATGTCGTAGGAGCTTATGATAAGAAATATTTTATTATTGAAGATGCCCCTTTATATCTGAAAATGGCAAGACTGGGTGTTAAATTTCATTGGCTGGACATTATTGCCGCTAGGCATAGAGCAGGTGGAATAAGTCATGGCAATGCCAAGAACCTTTCGGAAGCATATAAAAAATATAGGTATGATGAGATATTGATTTATAAAAATGAAGTATTTCCTTATTTGAATCTGATTTCAGATACTGATAAAAAAATAATGTTGAAAAAATGGGAATATATAGAATTTGCCTATTGGGACATGTTTGAAAGGGGCAATGCTAATATCGATGTGGGATTTGTAATTAAGCATTGGATGATGTTCATAAGGAAAATAGCGAAGTATTTGGTTTTTAATAATTCTTCCATTAAACATATAAGTTCAGTTCTCATCATGATGTTATGCTTCTTAAAATTACTTGAAAGCAATTTTATAAGTAGTTTGGGATTTAAGGATATTAATAGTTTTGTATGTACTGTATGTGATATAGTCATAATCTTAGGAGTATCAATGCTCACTTTAATTTATTGTCTAAAAGTAGTCTACAAAATAAAAAGAAGGAATGGAGCAGATCGCAATGGTTGAGAATACTAAACTTCTGGTATTCAAAGAATTTAGTGATGCAGTTGGCGCATTGATACCATTGGAATCCTTAAAAGAAATACCTTTTGCAGTAAAACGAATTTATTATATTTATGGAGTTCCTAAAGGTATAACCAGAGGATTTCATTCTCACAAATTATTAGAACAAGTTTTAATATGTGTACATGGTTCAGTAAAAATAAGGATAAAAACCTTTTATGAAGAGGACATAGTTGCATTAGATTCTCCTGACAAAGGCTTATTTATAGGACCGATGGTTTGGCGAGAAATGTTTGAGTTTACAGATGATGCAGTGTTGCTGGTTTTAGCATCAGAATATTATACTGAATTGGATTACATAAGGGATTTCAATAGTTATTTGGATGCAGCAAAAGTGTATTTTAAAAAATCTTAGGAGGGAATTTTATGAAAGTGCCATTTGTATCACTTGTGCCGATGCATGATGAAATAAGAATGCATTTGAATACTGCATATAATAATGTAGTGGAAAGAAGTGATTTTATTCAAGGAGAAGAGTGTAGAAAATTCGAAGAAGAGTTCGCCGCCTATTGTAATGTAAAATATTGTATAGGTGTAGCGAACGGTTTGGATGCACTATATTTAATCTTAAAAGCATTTGAAATTAAAGGTGGAGACGAAGTTATCATCCCTTCTAACACATATATTGCGACTGCGCTGGCAGTTTCTTTTACAGGTGCGAAACCTGTTTTTGTTGAACCGGAAATTGAAACATTTAATATCGATACAAAAAAAATAGAAGAGAAAATAAATAAAAACACTAAGGCTATAATCGCTGTTCATTTGCAAGGTCGAGCTGCAGATATGGATGCCATTAATCATATTGCACGCAAATATGAATTAAAAGTTATTGAAGATGCTGCGCAAGCACATGGTACAAGATATAAAGGTAAAAAAACAGGTTCTTTAGCAGATGCAGCAGGGTTTAGTTTCTATCCAGGCAAGAATTTAGGAGCTTTAGGAGACGCTGGCTGTGTTACTACAAATGATAAGCAATTGGCAGAGAAGGTACGTGCTCTTGGTAACTATGGATGTGATTATAAGTATCATCATATTTATCAAGGAACTAACAGCAGGTTGGATGAAATGCAGGCGGCCTTTTTAAGAGTAAAGTTACCATATTTAGATAAATGGAATGCTGCTAGACGTAAAATTGCTTTAAGATATTTATCGGAAATCAATAATCCTTTGATTAAATTACCTTTGTTTGTAGATGACGATTTTGATCACATTTATCATGTTTTTGTTATTAGAAGTGATAAACGGGATGAATTGGAGCAATATCTTCAAGAGAATGGAATTGGAACAGTTAAGCATTATCCTATTCCCATGCATTTACAAAAAGCATATGAAGAACTAAATATTGCACAAGGGAGGTTGCCAGTGTCAGAGGCAATAAGTAATACTGTTTTAAGCATACCGATGTATTATGGTATGTTAGATAAAGAAATTGACTATGTTATAGACAAAATTAATAATTTCCATAAGAGTAGAAGTTGATATGAGTGATAATATTAAGCCATTAGTAGGTTTAGATTTATTCAGGATATTTGCAGCCTTTATAATATTTTTATTTCATGCAAACATACATATAGCGTATAAATTTGGTTTGTTTGAACCTTTTATAAAAATGGGGGCTATCTTCATGACGGCTTTCTTTATGTTATCTGGATTTGTTTTGTATTATACTGTTCACAATAAAAGAGAAGAATTTTTTAATAGTAAAATAATTAAGAAGTTTTATGTAAAACGCCTATGGCAAATAATGCCGCAATATTTAGTCATAAGTACATTATGGGTTATCTTTTTTTCAAAAGAAAATCTGAGTACGGAGTTGGTGTTGTTTCCGATAACTATATTGGGAATAGAAAGTGTGTTTACAAGTTTGTTCAATATATCACATTATGGTGGGACTTGGTTTATATCATGTATATTGTTTTGTTATTTTATTTTCCCTTTGTTATACGAATTGATTTCTAAAGGTAAATACTGTGGTGTTATTTATATTATAGTTACTTTTATATTAACTTATTCTCCTTTTATAGTTGAAATATTTAAACTATCGAATATTTATAGTAATCCATTTTTTAGGATTTTAGAGTTTACACTTGGTATTATCTTGGCAAAAATATATTTAAGTATGGGAAATAGATATAAAATTTTATTTTCTTGGCCAGTAATATTGCTTGAATTTTTAGGATTGATATTAATTGTAACATATGCAGTTAAAAGGAATTTTTATATTAACAACTATCCTATGTACAATATATTTGCCTTACCGTTATTTTCTCTAATGATATTCAGTTTGTCTGGGTTAAAATGCAAATGGGGAGAAAAGTCATATTTAATAAAATATTTAAGTTCTATTTCGTACTTGTTTTATTTGACTCAGTTTTTTGTCTGGCCTATTGTTATTAATATAAATGATAATTTGGTTCGATTTATCGGAGCATTGCTTTTATGTTTATGTATGAGTATTATTTTTTATGAGTTAATGGAAAAACCATTAAAGAAGCTTTTTTTATAAATATAATGGATTGGGGGATATCAATTGATTGAAAGAAGTATTATTCTGGAAGGGAACTTTGTCAGATTAGAAGAAGTAAAACCCGAATTTTTTGAATACATTATTGAATGGCGTAATAAGCCTGATAATAATAAATTTTTAAATCAACCATTTAAACTGACTGCAGAATTACAAAATAAGTGGTATGAAGAAAAATACATGCATGATATGACCCAAGGATTATTGGTAATGGTAGACAAATCCAATGATGTTCCCTTTGGCACTATAGGATGGACGGATTACAATAAAAATGAAAGAATATGCATTGCGGGAAGATCCTTAGTTGGAAATTTGGACTATAGAGCGTCCAAAGAGCAAACAGAATCCTACATTCTTCTTTATGATTATTTATATTATACGCTAGATGTTAATGTGATGTATATTCATGTTGTAGACGATAACAAGAGGGTCATTTCACTTAATAAACGATGGGGATTTAAAGAAAATCTTGCAGAAATCAGATTTCCTGATGAATTAAATGTTCAAGGGATGAAACAGACTGAATATTTAAGAACATGTGATGAATATGTGGTATTTAGAAACAAATTTATTAATATTTTAAATTTACTATGAAAAGGAGCTAATTAAAATGGAAAAATTTATTGGAAAAATGGTAGACGTGCTGGATAGTGAAGAGGAAATCACGGCTGAAACAGTTTTGGCGGATTTGGAAGAATGGGATTCTTTAAGTGTAGTAAGTTTTATGGCAATGGCTAATGCCGCTTATGGTAAAAAAGTCTTGCCAAGTGATGTAAAAACCGCTAAAACGATCAAAGATTTGTACGAATTGGTGAAATAATGCTTAGTAAATTTAGCAATATAGGTATAAAAGCCATTGGAGCCTGTCTGCCCTCAAAAAACTTTTCAATTGTCGATTATGCTCCACAGTTGATAACAGAAAAGGAGGCCAAAAGATTTAGTAAGAACACAGGTTTTTTTAGACTGGCAATTACAGAAGATGATGTAACCGCCTCTGATTTATGTTATCAGGCTGCCTGTAATTTATTTGAGAAAAGTAAGATTGCCAAAAAGGATATCGACGCTCTTATATTTATTACACAAACTCCTGATTGGGATTTGCCGGCAACATCGCATTGCCTGCAGAATAAGTTAGGATTATCAGAAGAAGTTGTTTGTTTTGATGTAAATGAAGGCTGTTCCGGTTATGTACAAGGATTGTATTTAGCCTCTGCACTTATTGCGTCTGGTCAATGCCATAATGTCCTGGTTCTGGCCGGTGATACGATCAGTAAAATAACCGATCCGGAAGACAGGGCCACCAGGTTGATTTTTGGTGATGCGGGAACAGCAAGTATTATATCGCGGACCGATAATAATGGTATATTTTTTAACATTAATACTTATGGAGATCGTTATCAGGCGATTATTACGGAAAATAGCAGACATAGGAAGTCACCGTGTAATAGGGGGGGACTTTTGTCACTTGATGGTATGAATATCATGAATTTTACTCTTAACGATGTTCCTGTGAATATGAAAAAGTTAGAGGAATTTACTGGTATTGATAATGGTGAAATCAATCTTTATGCATGTCATCAGGCGAATAAGTTAATATTAGATGCTTTAGCTGATAAAATTGGCATCGGACGTGATAAATTACCATTTGCTGCAGCTGAAACTGGCAACACCAGTTCTGCTTCCATACCGCTCATGTTGTGCCAGGAACAGTATGATAACAGTAAGCTGGAAAAAGTAATGCTGTGTGGTTTTGGTGTAGGTTTGGCCTGCGCAAGCTGCATAACAGATTTGTCTCAAACGAAAATTATGGATGTGATTGTCTATGAGTAATTTGAAATTTGATTTTAGCGGGGAAAATTTTGTTGTAACTGGAGCTTCTTCAGGTATGGGACGCCAAATTGCGATCGAATTAGCAGAAGCCGGAGCAAATGTTTTAGCGATCGCAAGACGTAAGAATGAACTTGAAAAATTACAGGATTTATATCCAAATAAAATCTTTATTGCTGCAATAGATGTATGCAATAGTAATGATGTTGAAACAGCAATTAACGATTTTGTTGGAAAATATGGCAAACTAAATGGTGCTGTACATGCTGCGGGTATCGTTAAACTTACTAGTTTTAAATTATACGATGAAAAAGAAGCAAAGCAGATATATGAAATTTCCTTTTGGGCAGGTATAAAATTTATTCAAATTTGCACTAAAGCCAAATTAGCTAATGAAGGTGCTTCTTTTGTGTTATTTTCTTCCGCCGGTTCATATAATGCAGCGAAGGGAATGTTTGCTTACGCAAGTGCAAAAGCTGCAATTAGGATAGCAGTTAAATCAATTGCGAAAGAAATATCTAAAAAAGCGTTGAGAATTAATACTGTCAGCCCTGGCTGGGTAAAGAGCAATATGACTGATATATTAGAGGAAACAAATAATACTAAATTAATATTGGATAATCATCTTCTAGGCATTGGAAAAGTTGATGACGTTAGCGGTACAGTACTTTTTCTTTTAAGCGACAGAGCCAATTGGATTACGGGTACTGATATTATTGTAGATGGCGGTTATTTAGCATAAAGAAGGTGAATCGTTGAAAGCATATATTACAAATATTGCATATGTATTGCCAGAACACATTGAAGATAATCCCCAAAATAGATTAACTAAAAAGACAGGTATTTTGCGTAGACATATATGTACTGATGAAGAAACTGCATCAGATTTAGCCTGTAAAGCTGCTGAAAAATTATTTTCTGAAGGCGTAGATAGAAACAATATTGATTTTCTGATATTATGTACTCAATCTCCTGATTATTATTTGCCGACCACTGCCTGTATTTTACAGGATCGGCTGCAACTTTCTACTGAATGTGGTGCATTTGACTATAATCTGGGTTGCTCGGGCTATATTTATGGCTTAAGTATAGCAAAAGGGCTTATCGAATCGGGGCAGGCCCAAAAGATCCTGTTGATTACAGCAGAAACATACAGCAAGCACATTAATGAGAAAGATAATACCGTATTACCGCTTTTTGGGGATGCTGCGACAGCTACTTTAATTTCTGGATGTGATGAGCATAAATCAGGGCTGGAGGGATTTGTCCTTGGAACAAATGGTGCAGGGTATGATAATTTGATAGTGCCTGTAGGCGGGATGCGGCAAATGTTCAGGAAAACTGAGATCAGTGGGGAAACAGACCAGTTTGATAATTATCGGACTAATCTAAATTTATATATGAATGGTTCTGCTATCAGTGATTTTGCATTGGAAGTAGTACCGGAAACTATTGAAAAAATTCTTTTAAAAACAAATTTTAAAAAAGAAGATATTGATTATTTTGTCTTCCATCAAGCAAATAAATTTATGTTGGAATATTTGCAGATGAAATGTGATTTACAGGATTATCCTTATTGGAATGATGTGCAGGAATATGGCAACACAGTCTCCTGTTCTATACCAATTGCGTTGGTGGATATGTTAGAGGCCAATAAAGGCAAGAATATAAGAAAAGTTCTTAGCGTTGGTTTCGGGGTCGGGCTTTCCTGGGGCGGGTGTATAATCAATATGGAGAAATGGTGTAAATAATTTTTACATATAAGGTGGAAATATGAAAATCATTGTTACCGGTGGTGCCGGATTTATAGGGTCAAATTTTATATTTTATATGTTAGAGAAATATCCTGAATACAGCATTGTCTGTATTGATAAGCTTACATACGCAGGAAATTTATCCACATTAAAGAGTGTTATAAATAATCCTAAATTCCTTTTTGTTAAGGCTGATATCTGTGATAGAGACACAATAGATAAGGTTTTTGAAGAAGAACGGCCTGATATGGTCGTCAATTTTGCTGCTGAATCGCATGTGGATCGTTCGATCGAAGATCCGGGTATCTTTTTACAGACTAATATTTTAGGCACAGCTATATTAATGGATGCCTGTCGCAAGTTTGGAGTCAAACGCTATCATCAAGTGTCTACGGATGAGGTTTATGGCGATCTACCATTAGACAGACCAGATCTATTCTTTACTGAGGAGACTCCGCTGCATACTAGTTCCCCGTATAGCAGCAGTAAGGCCGGTGCTGATTTACTGGTATTGGCTTATTATCGTACTTATGGATTGCAAGTAACTATATCACGCTGTTCTAACAATTATGGTCCATATCATTTCCCTGAAAAGCTTATTCCTTTGATGATAGCTAACGCTTTAAACAATAAAGCTTTGCCAGTATACGGGAATGGTGAGAATGTCCGTGACTGGCTCTATGTAGAAGATCACTGTAAGGCGATAGACTTAATTTTGCATAAGGGAAAGATCGGAGAGATTTATAATATAGGTGGACATAATGAAATGCGAAATATTGACATTGTCAAGCTGATTTGTAATGAGTTAGGCAAACCTGAATCGCTTATTACTTATGTAACAGACCGTAAAGGACACGATATGCGCTATGCCATCGATCCGACAAAAATACATCAAGAGCTTGGTTGGCTGCCTGAAACAAAGTTTATTGAAGGAATAAAGAAGACCATCAAGTGGTATTTGGAAAATCGCGAATGGTGGGACGAGATCTTAAGTGGTGAATACCAAAATTATTATAAAAAGATGTATGAAAATAAATAGAATAATATTTTCTATGGAAAAGCAGAGTATAAGCTCTGCTTTTTTCTAATTTTTTACATCTGAAAATTTGCCACTGCTAACTGAAAAAGGTATAATAATATAATACAGATAACTACGGGAAGCTGTTTTAAAGAGCTTCAATTTTAATATGAGGTGTATTCAGTGACTGCAAAAACTTATGCAATTTTAAATTACGGCTGCCAGATGAACGAAAGTGACGCTGAGCATTATGCCGGGCAACTGCAGGAGCTTGGCTATAAAGCTGCTGAGGATTTTCATGATGCAGATGTTGTGGTAGTAAATACCTGTTGTGTGCGTGAGAGTGCGGAAAAGCGTATTTTAGGGAAAATTGGTGAATTGAAAGGGGTCAAAGCTAATCATCCGGGGCAGATAGTTTGTGTTGCCGGGTGTATGGCACAAAAAGATGGTGAGAAGCTTATAAAAAAACATCCGCAAATCGATTTGTTGATCGGTACGGCTCATGTCAACGGGTTTAAAGAAATACTTGCTGAGTATTTGTCTGAAAAGGGCGAGCGTGTTTATAACAGTTTAGAAGTAAAAGAAAGCGAATTTGAGGGTGAGCGTATCCGTCAAAGCGGTTTTTCAGCCTGGATTCCTATTATGTATGGCTGCAATAATTTTTGTACGTATTGCATTGTTCCTCACGTACGTGGGCGTGAACGCAGCCGCAGTATAGAAAATATTGTAGACGAGGTTAGGCAGGCTGTTGCTAAGGGGTATAAAGAATTTACGCTGTTAGGGCAAAATGTAAATTCTTATGGGAAAGATTTTGGGGCGAAAGACCAGTTTGCTAAATTACTGCGCCGTGTAAATGAAATCCCTGGAGTGGAACGGATTCGCTATATGACGAGTCATCCGCGTGATATGCACGAAGATGTTATCAAAGCAGTTGCCGAATGTGAGCATATTTGCGAAAACTTTCATATCCCGTTTCAATCTGGCAGCAATAAAATTTTAAAGGCGATGAATCGCGGCTATACTCGCGAGAAATATTTAGAGCTTGTAGCCATGATCAGACATTATGTGCCTGAAGCTGCTGTTACTACGGATATCATTGTTGGTTTTCCGGGTGAAACAGAAGCTGATTTTAATGATACGTTGAATTTAGTAAAAGAAGTTTGTTTTGATGCTGCGTTCACCTTTATTTATTCCAAGCGTTCTGGAACACCGGCTGCGGCGATGGAAGAACAGGTTCCGTTAGAGGTAAAAAAAGCCAGACTGAATTTATTGATGGAAGTCCAGAATATTTCAAGCTTGCAGCGTAATGAAGCTCTGATTGGCAAAACACTGGAAGTTTTAGCTGAAGGCCCAAGTAATAATAATAAAAAAGTATGGAGCGGAAGAACGTGTACAAATAAGCTGGTTTTATGGCCTGTAGAAGGTCGTGATTTTGAGCTGGGGGATAAAGTGCAGGTGCAAATTGAAACTGCGCAGACCTGGCTTTTGAAAGGGAAGGCGGTAGAATGACAACTGCTTATACGCCGATGGTGCAGCAGTACCTTGAAGTAAAGCGTCAGCATCAGGATGAATTGCTGTTTTTCCGTTTAGGCGATTTTTATGAAATGTTTTTTGAGGATGCACTGACTGCCTCCAGAGAATTAAATATTACTTTGACCGGGCGAGCCGGCGGTATGGAAGAAAAGATACCGATGTGTGGTGTACCTTATCATTCTGTCGATAATTATATTGCCAAACTGATCAAGAAAGGTTACCGCATCGCAATATGTGAGCAGGTGGAAGACCCTAGAGCGGCTAAAGGGATAGTTGAACGCAAAGTTGTTAAGATCATTACGCCGGGCACTGTCTTGAGTGAACAGCTTTTAGATGATAAGCACAACAGATATTTAGTTTTTCTGCAGGAGGATGGCAGTGAATTATGTCTTGCTGCTGCCGATATTTCTACCGGTGAATGCCAATGGTTCAGTGCTGCTGGTGAAGAGCGTTTAATGGCGATACAGGAACAATTGTTTCGCATTCAACCAGCAGAGTTAGTTGCGTATAGCGGTATTGTAAACTGGGAAAATTTAGCAGCTTGGATCAAAAGTAAAGTTCCAGAGTGTGCTGTTTCTGTATATCAGGAAGAAGAAGGTGCACCGCAGTATTTTGCGCAGCATTTTGGCAGTGATGATGTTGCCGACACTTTAGTACATGATACAGTAGAACATTTACTGCGTTATCTGCATGTAACCGTTAAAGCTGATTTGTCGCATATTAACAGCTTATCGCGCATAGCTAAAGAGCAGTTTATGAATTTGGATGCAACAGCTGTTAGAAATTTAGAACTTATAAAGAATATGCGTGATGGTTCTAAACGAGGTACATTATTAGATGTGCTTGATTTTACCTCTACTTCCATGGGTGCCCGTAAACTCCGGAATTGGATAGAATGTCCTTTGCTTGATTTATCACAGATAAGGTCAAGGCAGGAAGCGGTAGGAGAATTGCTGACAAATGTACAGATGCGCGGTAATCTGCAGGATAAATTAAAAGCCATTTTTGATTTGGAACGTATAGTTTCACGTATCGAAGTTGGCAGTGCTAATGCGCGTGATCTGGTTTCATTGCGTTCTTCGCTGGCGGTGCTTCCAGAAATAAAAAGCTTACTAAGATATTGTAACAGTAAACTTTTACAGCAGTTATGCGAAGATGTACATTTGCATCAGGAGCTGTTTACTACTTTGCTGGCAGCAATTGTTGATGAGCCGCCCTTTTCCGTACGTGAAGGGGGCATGATCCGTAGCGGCTTTGATTTAGAGTTAGATGAACTGCATTCAATTGCCAGTGATAACAAAACATGGATGCAGAATTTTGAACTTAAGATTAAAGAAGAAACTGGTATCAAAACCTTAAAGGTTGGTTATAATAAAGTTTTTGGTTATTATATCGAGGTATCTAAAGGCCAAAGTGCAAATGTACCGGATTATTTTGTACGTAAGCAAACACTTGTAAATGCTGAACGGTATATTGTCCCGGAATTAAAAGATTTTGAGAATAAAATTTTAAGCGCTAAAGAAAAAATCGAACAGCTTGAATATTATATTTTTACACAGCTGCGCGAAAAAATAAGGTCTCAGATTGTTCAAATGCAGGAAACTGCTCGTGCTTTGGCCAATATTGATGTTTTAGTATCGTTGGCGGAAGTAGCATTTAAATACAACTATGTGTGTCCGGAATTGAACAATCGCAGTGAAATAAAGATTTATGACGGTCGTCATCCTGTTATAGAGCGTCTGCTGGAACGTGAGATTTTCGTTCCTAATAATACAACCCTCAATAATAATGATGAACGTATGATTATTATTACAGGACCGAATATGGCAGGTAAATCGACCTATATGCGCCAAGTTGCTCTGCTGGTCTTGATGACACAGATGGGCAGCTTTATTCCCGCACGTCAGGCAACTATTTGCCCGGTAGATAAGATTTTTACCCGTGTAGGTGCGTCGGATGATCTGGCAAGTGGTCAGAGTACCTTTATGGTAGAGATGACAGAGGTTGCAAATATTCTGAGGAATGCAACTGCAAGGAGCCTTCTGATCCTGGATGAGATCGGCCGTGGAACCAGTACCTTTGACGGACTAAGTATTGCATGGTCGGTTGTTGAACACATAGTAAATAAGAAAAAAATTGGAGCAAAAACGTTATTTGCCACACATTACCACGAATTGACGGAATTGGAGGGCAAATTAGAAGGCGTCCAGAATTACTGTATTGCCGTAAAAGAGGATGGAGAGGATATCGTATTCCTTCGCAAAATTGTAAAGGGCGGTGCTGACCGCAGTTATGGTATTCAGGTTGCCAGACTTGCCGGTGTTCCGGATGAAGTTTTAGTCCGTGCAAGGGAAATTGCGGATTTGTTGGAGGCCAAAGATGCCAATAGTAATCTATCAAAACTTACGGATTTAAGTGAGAAAGATTTAAAAGGCGGCACGGAAGCTATGACGCAGCTTTCCATTTTTGATACGATGGAGACGACAAATCAGACGGATGCCATTTTGTTTGAACTGCGTGATATTAATTTATCCAATGTGACACCGATGGATGCGATGAATTTAGTTTACAAGTGGCAGAATAAATTAAAAGAACAGTGGTAAAAAGAAACGGAGGATGTCATGATTCAAGTTCTTGACCAAAAAACGATAAATCAAATTGCGGCAGGCGAAGTTGTGGAACGTCCTTCGGCTGTTGTGAAAGAATTAATGGATAATTCTTTGGATGCCGGTGCATCCGCCATTACAATCGAAATAAAAGAAGGCGGAATTTCTATGATTCGTATCACGGATAATGGTGCAGGTATTGCAAAAGAGGAAATTCCGACGGCGTTTTTACGCCATGCGACAAGCAAAATTAGAAATACTGAAGATTTACTTTCCGTAACAAGTCTTGGATTCCGCGGTGAAGCATTGTCAAGTATTGCGGCGGTGGCTCAGGTTGAATTGATTACAAAAAGAAAGGAAGACATTGTAGGAACCAGATATTCCATTGAGGGCGGAAAAGAGACCGGATGTGAGGAAGTCGGCTGCCCGGAAGGAACTACTTTTGTGGTACGAAACTTGTTTTATAACACACCGGCAAGAAGAAAATTTTTAAAATCAAAAACAACTGAGGGAAACTATATTCATGAACTGGTGCAGCGGTATTCACTGGCTCATGCGGATATCCGTTTCTCTTTTATTGTAGATGGGAAAACAAAATTCCAGACAAGTGGTGACGGACAGGTAAAGACCAATATTTTTTATCACTACGGAAGAGAAATTACGAAAGAACTGATACCGATTTGTCAAGAACAGGATGGCATGCGTTTAGAAGGATTTATTGGAAAACCGATTTTATCAAGGGGAAACCGCTCGATGATGAATTACTTTGTAAATGGGCGTTATATCAAAAGTCCGATTTTGGCAAATGCAACCATGCAGGGATATCAGGGATTTCTTATGGGACACCGTTACCCGTTTGTGGTACTCATGCTTTCGATTGATTCTTCTTTTATTGATGTCAATGTCCATCCGACCAAAATGGAAATCCGCTTTACAAATCAGATGGAAGTTTTATCACTTGTGAGAGACACGGTTACTGAGGCATTGAAGCAGAGTACTTTAATTCCGGATGTCACACTGGATGAAAAAGAGAAGCAAAGTCCGGTAGAAGAAAAACCGATTGAAAAACAGCCGGAGCCGTTTGAATATGAAAGAAAAAAAGAGTGGAGTATGCGCGCACAACCGGAGAAAAAGATGGAAGAAAAACCATTTGTGTATGAAAGTGCACCATTTTCCGGAAAGCAGAATGTATCAATTGTAAGAGAAGATTACAAGCAATTAGATTTTAAGAAAGAAGAACAGCAAGAGGGTGTTGTTTTCCGGATTATCGGACAGGTTTTCGGCACCTACTGGCTTGTGGAATACGAAAAAGAATTATTGATTATTGACCAGCATGCAGCTCATGAAAAAGTGTTATACGAGAAATTAATGAAAAAGTTAAAGGATAAAAAACCGCTGACACAGAATTTGATTGCGCCGATTGTTGTGTCGCTGTCAGGACGGGAAATTGAAGTGTTAGAGGAAAATGCACAGACCTTAACTGCTATTGGCTTTTGCTGGGAAATGTTTGGAGACAGAGAGTATTTGATTACCGGTGTGCCGGCTGACTTTTTGAATTTAGAGCCGAAACAGTTGTTTTTGGAATTGCTAGACAATTTGAGAAATCAAAATATGAAATCGGCACCGGAATTTGTAATCGACCATTGTGCTACGATGGCATGCAAGGCGGCGGTGAAGGGTAATCATACGTTGTCTTACGCAGAGGCAAAAGAACTGATTGGACAGATGTTACAGATGGATCAGCCGTATCATTGTCCCCATGGAAGACCGACAACGATTGCAATGAGCCAGTATGAATTTGAAAAAAAATTCAAACGTGTGCTTTGAATGTCAAAAAGGAGTGTATGGATATGAAAAAAACAATTATTGTTTTGACAGGGCCAACCGCTGTCGGGAAAACGGAAATATCCATTGAGCTGGCAAAAGCGGCAGGCGGTGAAATTATTTCGGCTGATTCGATGCAAGTATACAAACAGATGGATATTGGAACTGCAAAAATTAAAAAAGAGCAGATGCAGGGCGTTACGCACTATATGATTGATGAGTGGAATCCGGATGAAGAATTTAACGTGATGATTTTTCAAAAACATGTAAAGGAAATTATGGAAGATATTTATAATCGTGGGAAGATTCCGATTCTTGTCGGCGGAACCGGGTTTTATATTCAAGCAGTGTTAAATGATATTGCTTTTACAAAAGAAAAACAGGGTGATGAAATCAGAGCGGATTTGCAAAATCTAGCAAAAGAAAAAGGTGCTTCTTATCTACACCATGAACTGCAAAAAGTGGATAAAGAATCCGCAGAAGCCATTCATCCAAATAACATAAAACGTGTGATTCGTGCCTTGGAGTATTTTCAAAGTACCGGACAGAAATTTTCAGATCACAATAAAGAGGAGCGACAGAAAGGGTCGCCGTATAATTTTTTGTATCTGGTTCTCACAATGAACCGGAAGGTGCTTTATGAACGGATTGACAAACGGGTTGACCAGATGATGGAAGAGGGACTTGTCAAGGAGGTAAAACAACTTTTGGACGCCGGTTATTCAAGAAATTTGGTTTCCATGCAAGGGCTTGGTTACAAAGAAATTGCGTCAGCTCTTTTTAAAGAGTGTACAATGGAAGAAGCTGTTTACCGCTTAAAACGGGACACCAGACATTTCGCAAAACGTCAGATGACATGGTTTCGGCGGGAACGAGATGTGACAATGATTAACAAAGATAATTTTTCAAATAACCATGAAATTGTAAATTATATTATGAAATTAGCAGTAGAAAAGGGCATTTGTTCATGCCGGGAAGGATAAATCATGACAACAGAAGAAATGTATGAAAAATTTGGAATTAAAAAAGATGTGATTGATTTTGGGAAAACTGTTTTGGGAGAAATCGAAGACCGGTTTGCTAAAATTGATGAGGTAGCGGAAATTAATCAGTTGAAAGTAATTCATGCCATGCAGAAGAACCGTGTGAGTGAAAACCATTTGTGGGGAACAACAGGGTATGGTTATAACGATACCGGAAGAGATACGTTGGAAGCCGTATATGCTGACATTTTTGAAGCAGAAGATGCACTTGTGCGCTCACAGATTACCTGCGGAACGCATGCGTTGACAATTGCTTTATCGTCGATTCTTCGACCGGGGGATGAACTGCTGTCGCCGGTTGGAAAACCATATGATACATTGGAAGGAATCATTGGCATCGAGGGAACAGATACCAAAGGATCTCTTCGTGAATTTGGGGTATCTTATCGACAGGTAGATTTGGTCGGTGACAGTGAATTTGATTATGCAGGAATCAAAAATGCATTAAATGAGAAAACAAAATTAGTCACGATTCAGCGTTCCAAAGGATACGCAATGCGCAAAACCTTGTCTGTTGAGCGGATTGGAGAACTGATTCGTTATATCAAATCGATAAAGCCGGATGTCATCTGCATGGTAGATAACTGTTATGGTGAATTTGTAGAAACCATCGAGCCAACGCAGGTTGGAGCCGATATTTGTGTAGGTTCTCTGATAAAAAATCCGGGTGGCGGTCTGGCACCTTTGGGCGGGTATATTGTTGGACGGAAAGATTTAGTTGAACTTGCTGCATACCGCCTTACGGCACCTGGTCTTGGCAAAGAAGTAGGGGCTTCCCTTCAGGTTAATTCGGCATTTTATCAAGGATTATTTTTAGCACCGACGGTTGTGGCAAGTGCCTTAAAGTCTGCTATTTTTGCTGCAAATTTATATGAAAAACTTGGCTTTACGGCAAGTCCTAATGGTAAAGAAGACAGACACGATATCATTCAGGCAATTGCTTTTGGCTCACCGGAACGAATTATCGCCTTCTGCCAGGGAATCCAGCAGGCAGCCCCGGTAGATGCCTACGTTCTGCCGGAGCCATATGCGATGCCCGGCTATCACAGCGATGTCATTATGGCGGCGGGTGCTTTTGTACAGGGGTCCTCTATTGAATTAAGTGCAGATGCCCCGATTGAACCGCCTTACAGTGTCTATTTTCAGGGTGGAATTACATGGCCGCACGGAAAGATGGGTATATTAAAAACACTGCAAAATATGATTGATGGTGGATTTGTCGAATTGCCATAGATTTTGACAAAATTCAAAAAAAATTCACAGAAAAATCTTGCTTAATAGGTATACATTTTTGCCCTGATATGGTAAAATAACAATGTTTAGGTGGAATTTGGTTCCGAAAGGAGCCGAAATGAAAAAAGAAAATTTTACCATGAAAGAATTGCCGGATTCGGAAAAGCCGTATGAGAAGTGTGAAAGAGACGGTGCAAAGTCTTTGTCGAATGCAGAATTACTTGCTGTCATTTTAAAGTCCGGAACAAAGGATAAGACGAGTCTTGCCCTCGCTTTGGAAGTGCTGAGCGCACATCCTTCTTTTCAGGGTTTGATGGGATTGTTTCATCTGACGCGCAATCAGCTTCTTCAGATTCACGGAATTGGTCCGGTGAAGGCAGTTCAGATTTTGTGTGCGGTGGAGTTGTCCAAACGACTGGCAAGAGAGAGTAAGTGTAATGCCACAAATTTTAGCCGCCCCGAACAACTGGCGGCTTATTTTATGGATGAAATGCGAAATCTCGAAACGGAGCATTTGTATCTTGCAGCACTGGATGCAAGCGGAAGGCTGCTCTACGACAAAGCAGTTTTTAAGGGAACTATAAACTATTCTGTGGTAAATCCGAGAGAGATTCTGCGGATTGCCCTGCAATGCGACGCGGCTCAGATTGTGATACTGCATAATCATCCGAGTGGGAACCCCATTCCGAGCGGAGAAGATATCAAGATGACCAAACGGTTATATGAGGCTTCAGATTTGATTGGTATTCCTTTGGTTGACCACATTATCATTGGTGATAACCGCTACATTAGTTTAAAAGAAAGAGGATTGATTTGACATGTTAGGAAAAGCAATAGGAATTGATTTTGGAACAAGTTCAATTAAGTTTTATAAAAACGGAGAGGGAATTATTCTTCATGAAAAAAGTGTAATTGCGATTTACAATAAATCTCATACTTTTGCGGTAGGAAATGAGGCGTATGAGATGTATGAGAAGGCACCGGCAAACATTCAGGTGTCTTATCCGGTAAAAAATGGTGTTATTGCCGATATCGGAAATATGCAGTCGATGATTGATTATTTCTTCCATGAACTGGATGGTAAGAAAAAGTTAAAAGGTGCAGAGTATTATATTGCGGTTCCGACTGATATTACAGAAGTGGAGAAAAGAGCTTATTTTGATTTGATTACAAATACCAATCTGAAACCGAAGAAAATCCATGTCGTTGAGAAGCCGGTTGCAGATGCCCTGGGTATGAATCTCGATATTACAAAATCTACAGGAACTTTGGTTGTGGATATCGGTGCAAATACAACAGAGATTTCCGTGATGTCCCTTGGTGGTATTGTATTAAGTCGATTGATTCCGATTGGCGGAAATCGTTTTGATGAGGCAATTATTAATAAAATCAAAAAAGATAAGAGTTTTGTGATTGGCGAAAAGACAGCAGAAGAAATTAAAATGACAATTGGTTCTGCTTATGTGACGGACGAATCCATTGACGTATGTGGACGTAATCTGGTAACAGGACTACCAAGTGAAATTACGATTGAGTCAAAAGATGTCCATTCCGCACTGTCTGAATTGTTCCAAAGCATTGTTGATGCTGTGAAAATTATATTGGAGCGCACGCCGCCGGAAATTTCTTCCGACATTTACAAATCTGGTGTTTATCTGACCGGAGGTTCGAGCCGCATTAAGGATTTAGGACGTTTTGTATATGACCAGCTCGGACTGAAAGTAAACTTATGTGAGGAACCGGAAAGCACGGTTGTTATGGGACTTGGTGCAATTATCGAAGACCCACATTTAGCAAAATTGACCTTGTAATTTTTTCCGAAAACAAAGCGGAGGTGTTTGTGTGAAAAAGAGAAGGAAAAATAAATGGATTCATCCCAAAATATTATATATATGTCTCTCGGTTTTGTGTGTACTGTTAGTGCTTCTCTCGTTTAAGTTTACAGACCGGTTTGCCGGTGTGAAAGCATTTGTTGGGAATGTGGTGACACCAATGCAGAAGGGGATTAATTCCGTTGGTAAATACCTTTCGGATAAAGCAGATTTACTTACTTCAAAAGAAACCCTGTTAGCAGAGAATAAGGAATTGCAGGAAAAGTTAAATGACTTAAGTTATAATAATAAAATTCTCGCCCGTGAAAATGCAGAACTGGATAATTACAGAGAATTGTATAAATTAGACAAGGTATATCCGGATTATCCGAAAGTGGCTGCGCGTGTTATCAGCCGCGATGGTAATAACTGGTTCCATGTATTTACGATTGACAAAGGAAAGAAAGATGGTATTCAGGTTGATATGAACGTAATTGCCGGCAATGGTTTGGTTGGCATTGTTTCTGAAGTTGGTGAGTCGTATGCAAAGGTACGTGCCATCATTGATGATAAGAGTAATGTAAGTGCAATGTTTCAGGATACCGGGGAAACCTGTATTGTTAAAGGAAATATGGAGAGTATTTACAAAGGGTACATTGACATTGAGATGATAAGCAACACGGCAAAGATTAAAGATGGTGACGAGGTGGTTACTTCACACGTCAGTGATAAATTTTTACAGGGATTGTCTGTTGGATATGTCAAGGACATTGTAAGTGACCCGTCTTCTCAGACAAAGACAGCGCATTTAATTCCTTCGGTTAATTTTGACCAGCTGGAAAATGTACTGGTAATTACGCAGCTTAAGGACAACTCAGAAATTAAGGACATAAAGAATTATGATTAAAAAACGTATTTTGCCGGTTGTGATGATATTGGCAGCATTTTTGCTCCAGACAACCGTATTTCAATCCATAAAGTTAGCGGGTGCGGTTCCAAATCTTTTATTGGTACTGACAATCACATACGGTTATCTGCGTGGTCGTACTTCCGGACTGGTAATTGGTTTTTTTTCAGGCTTGCTGCTAGACTGCCTGTATGGAAGCGTAATTGGATTATATGCATTTATTTTTATGACAATTGGTTTTGTTGTCGGCTTTTGTAAAAAAATCTATTTTACAGACAGCCTGATTCTTCCGGTTGTTTTAATTGCCTCCAGCGATTTTGTGTATTGCTTTTACTATTATGTCACCGAATTTTTAATGCGTGGCAGACTGCACTTGGGCTTTTATTTTATTCATAAGTTTCTGCCGGAAATACTTTATACAACACTGGCAGGAGTTCTTTTGTTTGAACTGGCAGCTCATTTGGAAAAGCCAAAGGAAAGAAAAAGAAAGGAGATATAGCAGATGTTTAACGGTATACTGGATATGCTGAGAAATGTGGTAAAATCAAGATTTTTCGCCCTGGTGACAACCTATATACTGCTTTTTAGTATACTTGTCGGACGCATGTTTTATCTTCAGATTGTGAAAGGCGAAACCTATGACAGAGAAGCTTCTCTGCAAAAACAGAAAATTAAAACCATTAAGAGTGCCCGCGGTAAAATTTATGACTGTAATGGTAAACTTTTAGTTACCAATGAGCAGAGTTATTCCATAACGATAGAAGATTCCGGAGATTTGAAGACAAATCAGGAAAAAAATACAATGATTGAGAAGTGTATCACTCTGATTGAGAAACATGGGGATTCTTTAGATTTGGATTTTCCAATCAGCATGAATAAAAATGGGAAATTTAAATACACGGTAAATCAGGCGGCACAGCTTCGTTTTAAAAGAGAGATTTTCTTTTGTAAATCCATCCATGAGCTGACGCAAAAGCAAAAAGATATGACAGCAGAAGAACTGTTTCGTTATATTCGCACTGAAGATAAGGTAAATACCATTCATTTCTTTGATAAAGACGAAACGTATACGGATGCAGAGGCACTGCCAATTATGACGGTGCGCTATGCGTTATTGATGAACACATATTCAAAATATGATCCGATTACATTAAGTTCTAATGTTTCGGATAAAACAGTGGCTGCCATTAAGGAAAATTCTGCTGATTTACCTGGCGTTGAAGTTACCACCGAAATGAACCGTGTCTATAAAGACAGCAAATATTTCTCTCATATTATTGGCTATACGGGATTGATTTCTTCCGAAACGCTAGCGGAAATGAAAGAAAGTGATCCGAATACGGAATACACATCGGCAGACCAGATTGGTAAAACCGGGATCGAAAAAGAATATGAAGATGAATTAAAAGGAAAAAAAGGTTCCGAAACACTTGTTATTGACAGTACATCGCGTGTAGTAAGTTCGCAGAAAACAAAGGATGCGGTAGCCGGAAAAGATATTTATCTGACGATTGATTCCGATTTGCAGAAAGCAACTTATCGTCTGGCAGAAAAACAGATTGCCGGTATTATTACTTCTAAATTAATCAATGGGAAGGGGCATGGTACAAAAGGGAAAGATGCTAAAGGTATTTTGATTTCTATTTACGATGTTTACGATGCAATTATTCAAAATAGTATTGTTGATGTATCACATTTCAATACGAGTAATGCGACATCCTTGGAAAAATCGGTGTACCAGACATTTTCCCGCACGAAAAAGAGCGCTATTAACCGCGTAAAAAAAGAACTTCGTGTCAATAATAAAAAGAATGGAAAACAGTTGTCGGAAACAACGGATGGCTATCTGGATTACATTTTCAGTATGTTGAAAACCAATCAGATACTAAATACGTCTACGATGGACACAACAGATACGATGTACAATAAGTATGTAAATAATAAAATAAGTTTGAGTCAGCTGTTAGTTTATGGAATCAAAAACAACTGGATTAATTTAGATAATCTGGAAATTGACAATAACTACTATTCTTCGGAAGAAGTCTTCCAGAAATTAGTTTCTTATATTGTCGATGAAATCCAGGATGATTCGAAGTTTGATAAGAAAGTGTATCACTCGATGGTAGATTCCGGTGTTTTGTCCGGCAGAGAGATTTGCCTTTTGTTGTATGACCAGAAGGTGTTAAAAAAGAAAACTTCTACCTATCAGAAATTACAGGCAGGAATGATTTCCCCATACAGTTTTTTGAAATCGAAAATCCGATCGCTTGAAATTTCAGCAGGAGATTTAGGACTTACACCATGTTCCTGTGCCGTTATTGTAACAGATGTAAAGACCGGAAAAGTGAAGGCATTAACGTCTTATCCAAGTTATGATAATAATAAATTTGCAAATTCAGTTGATGCCGATTATTATGCCAAAATCAGTACAAGCAGTGCGTCGCCACTTTTGAACCGTGCGACCCAGCAAAAGGCAGCTCCCGGTTCGACATTTAAGATGGTGACTGCCACAACCGCATTGGAAGAGGGCATTATTAATCCTTATACTCGTATCCATGACGGTGTACAGTTTAATAAAATTAATAAGCCTTGGCCAAAATGCTGGAGTACTTATTCGCATGGTAATATTAATGTTTCACAGGCAATCCAACATTCCTGTAACTATTTCTTCTATGAAATGGGTTATCGATTAGGAAATGGACACAATACATTAGTGGATAATGAAAAAGGTTTGAGTAAACTGAAAAAGTATGCAGAAAAATACGGTTTAACGGAAAAATCCGGTATTGAACTGCCGGAAGCGGAACCAACGTTTTCCGATGTCGATGTTGTTCGTTCTGCAATTGGACAGGGCTCCCACAGTTACACACCGGTTCAGATGTCCCGTTATGTCACAACAATTGCGAATGGTGGAACCTGCTTTGATTTAACTCTGATTCAGAAAATCAAAGATGCTAAATCAAAAACACAGGATAAAAAATCATCAAATGTCCGCAATAAATTGAATTTCCAGTCGTCAACTTTAACGGCAATTAAAACCGGTATGAAAAATGTAGTACAGGCGGGCAGCATTAAGTCACTGTTTAACAATGTAAATGTTACGGTTGCCGGAAAAACCGGTACGGCTCAGATTACAAACAACGAGCCAAACCATGCATTATTTGTTAGTTTTGCACCTTATGAGAATCCGGAAATTTCAATTACGGTAGTAATTCCAAACGGATTTTCTTCTTCCAATGCCGCTGAACTTGCGAGCAAAGTATATCAGTATTATTATGATAAGAGTTCACGTAAAAAACTGATGGATGGAAAAGTTTCGAGTCCGGCAATGGGCGGAACAAGACAAACGGATTAAGGAGTTGGAAATATGAAAAAAGCACCTGTTGTAATTAAAGGAAATAAATCAGGAATACGCATTGTTTTGGACGATGCACTTCCTTTTCCGGAGATTTTAGAAGAAGTCGAAAAAAAATTCAAGGAAAGTTCGGATTTTCTTGGCGAGGCTCAGGTTGCCGTTTCCTTTGACGGAAGAAAATTAACTGAGGAACAGGAAGCTATTTTACTGGAATGCATCAAGGAAAATTCAAAATTACAAGTCGTGTGTCTGATTGATGAGGACAAGCAGAGAGAAGAATTGTTCAATCAGACACTGAATGAAAAACTGATGGCAATGAATGCAAATTCCGGTCAATTTTTCAAAGGAAATCTTCGTTCCGGACAGGTGATGGAGTTTGAAACCAGTGTTGTGATTTTAGGCGACATTAATGTAGGTGCACAAGTTGTATCGACAGGAAATGTAATTGTGTTAGGAAGTCTGTATGGAACAGTGTATGCCGGAGCTGCCGGAAAAGAAAATGCGTTTATTGTTGCATTGAAAATGAATCCGATGCAGATACGAATCAGCGATGTAATCGCCCGTTCCTCTGACGAAAAACAGGAAACACCGGCAGAGCCTCAGATTGCCTATTTGCAAGATGGAGCAATATACATTGATACTTTGTCAAGACAGACGTTGACAGAAATTGATGTTTGAATATTGATATAAGCCATTGTTATGGTGAAAGGAGAGAAATTTATGAGTGAAGTTATTGTGATTACATCGGGTAAGGGAGGCGTTGGTAAAACAACGACAACTGCCAATGTAGGAACAGGATTAGCAAAAGAAGGAAAAAAAGTAGTACTGATTGATACAGATATCGGATTGCGTAATCTGGATGTTGTTATGGGACTTGAAAACCGTATTGTATACAATCTTGTGGATGTAATTGAAGGAAACTGCCGAATCAAACAGGCGTTGATTAAGGATAAACGATATCCGACACTTTATTTGCTGCCTTCTGCCCAGACCAGAGATAAGACAGCAGTTACACCGGAGCAGATGGAAAAACTGACCAATGAATTAAAAGAAGAGTTTGATTACATATTGCTCGACTGCCCTGCCGGAATCGAACAGGGATTTAAAAATGCGATTGCCGGAGCTGACCGTGCAATTGTAGTAACAACACCGGAAGTATCGGCTGTGCGTGATGCAGACCGTATTATCGGATTGCTGGAAGCAAACGAAATCGGAAAGACTGAACTCGTTGTAAACCGCCTTCGTGCCGATATGGTAAAGCGTGGAGATATGATGTCGAGTGATGATGTTGTAGAGATTCTTGCTGTGGATTTGCTTGGTGTTGTCCCGGATGATGAGAATATCGTCGTTTCGACAAATCAGGGTGAACCGCTTGTAGGTAACAAATCGCTTGCCGGTCAGGCATACGAAAACATATGTCACAGAATCATGGGAGAGGATGTTCCATTGTTGGATTTATACCAGAAAAATGGTCTTTTCTCAAAAATTAAAAACAAATTCAAAAGCTAAGGAGATGAATCGTAATGGGATTTGCAGATTTTTTTAGAAAAAAATCCTCCAGTAATGTAGCAAAAGACCGTTTGAAGATGGTTTTGGTATCGGACCGTGCAAACTGTTCGCCGGACATTATGGAGCAGATAAAAAATGATATTATCCATGTTTTGTCGAAATATGTAGAAATTGATTTAGACGGGCTGGATATCAAGATTGAGCAGACTGAATCGGAAGGCTCCAATGGTATGGTGCCGGCACTTTTTGCCAATATTCCGATTAAAGACATGAAACAGACAAAGAAATAAATTAAGGATTGGTAAGGTGGTAAATCATGCGGGAACGCGTTATGAAATGGTTGCAGATTAAGCGGTATAACTGGAAAAATTATGATATTTTTTTGATTGCCGTTGTGCTTATTTTGACATTTATAAGTTCATACGTCATTTCTATAGTCAATTCTGACATTTCCCTAAAAAGACAGTTGGTCGGAGTTGTTATGGGTATAGTTATCATAGGTATTTTTTCCATTATTGATTACCATGATTTATGTATGTATATTCCAATTATATACATTGTTACGACCCTTATGGCTATGGCAACCAGATTGACGCCATTAGGCGTTGAGTTGGATACGGGTTCTTACCGCTGGCTTGATTTCAAAGTATTTACTTTTCAGCCATCGGAAGTATGTAAAATTACGTTAATATTGGCACTTGCCACCTTTTTTTCAAAGAGAAAAGAAAATTTATCTACGTATAAAAACTTTTTCCTTGCCTCTTTGATTACCTTTGTACCAACTGTATTTATTTTAATACAAACGGATTTATCATCCAGTGTTGTTATGATTGTTATTCTCATTATGATGTTAGCATCTTCAGGAATTGGTCATAAAATACTGGCACCGGTTGCTGCCGTTGCATTTCCGGCGGTTGGTGCTTTGTTCTGGTATATTTTACAGCCAAATCAAAAACTTCTGCGTGGCTATCAGTTGGCCCGCATTACCGGATGGCTGCACCCGGAAAAAGAGAGTCTTGGCGTTATGTACCAGCAGAACAACTCGGTTCTTTCCATTGCATCCGGAAAATTGTATGGGAAACTTTTGGATGGTAGCACAACGGCGCGAAACTATACCAGCGTTGATGTAAGAGAAAGTGATTTTATCTGGACACCAATCAGCGAAGAGTTTGGTTTTATTGGATGTATGGTAGTTTTAGCTCTGTTATCCATTATTATTATCAAATGTTTTCTGGCAGCAAAAAATGCGAGAGATTATATGGGAATGATGATTGCTGTGGGAATTGGCGCTATGTTTTGTTTTCAGACATTTTTTAATATCGGTGTGGCAACATCATTGCTGCCAAATACCGGACTTCCATTGCCGTTTTTAAGTAATGGACTCACGTCTCTTATTAGTAATATGATGGCAATTGGTATTTTGCTAAACGTAGGGATACAACCGAATCGAGGAAGCAGCAGCCTAGATTTTTAATTCAGAGAAAGAAGGGATGTAGTTATGAATATTGCCCTAATTGCGCACGATGCAAAAAAAATTCTGATGCAGAATTTTTGTATTGCTTATCGTGGGATTTTGAGCAAACATGAAATTTATGCCACCGGTACGACAGGACGACTTGTTGAAGAGGTAACAAACCTTTCCATTCACAAGTATCTTGCCGGACATTTAGGTGGAGAAAAACAGCTTGGGGTGCAGATTGAAAATAATGAACTGGATTTAGTTATTTTTCTGCGTGACCCATTGACACAGAAAGTCCATGAACCGGATGTAAATAATGTGTTTCGTCTGTGTGATATTCACAACATTCCTCTAGCTACCAATGTTGCTACAGCGGAATTGTTAGTAAAAGCATTAGAGCGTGGCGACTTAGACTGGCGTAATCTGGTTCGTATGTGATTTTATATGTATCGAGTAGGAGATCCCCTACTCGTTTACTTAATTGTTAATTCGTCCACAGAAACTGATGGCATAAAGTCCGCAGATACCAATTACGGCATAAATAATGCGTGACAATACGGACATTGAACCAAATAAAAAGGCAACTAAGTCCAGTCCGAAAAAACCGACTAAACCCCAGTTGATGGCACCGATAATAACAAGTACCAGGACAATATAGTCTATTGCTTTCATTTTTGTATACTACCTCCTTTGTTAGATAGTATACCGAAATTGAGAAACACTATTCATTTGAGTGAAAAATAAGAACAATGTCAGGGAAGGAAGACAATCATGGGAAAAAGAAAAGTAGTTTCAATAAAAAAAAGATTTCGGCCACAATCCAGTCTGGCCTTTTTCCTTCTGCTTTTGATTGTTGTTTATATTGTTGTGCTGGCATGGGGATATTTTGCAAAAGAACATATTTCAATTTATGAAGTGAACACAACGGATATTTCAGATGATGCGCCATTGTATGGTTTTGTAATGCGTGCGGAAGAAATCGTGAATTCGGAGGAATCGGCATATATTAATTATTATCTTTCGGAAGGAAGCCGGATTGGAAAGGGAGATGTGGCATACACCGAAGATACCAGTGGAGAAGTGAGTAAAATGCTCGAACAAATCCGAAGCAAAAAAGACAACTCGGAAAATATTTCAAAAATGCGGGAAGTGATTGCCAGCTTTTACAGTTCTTTCCACAATGCCAATTACAGCGAGGTGACAAAACTCCACTACGATGCAGAAAATGTACTGATGGACTTGAATCAGGGGAATTTATACAGTGATTTAAAAAAAGCGATGGCATCTTCCGGAAAAGCGGACAGTTTTACTAAAGTTACGGCAAAAAAAAGTGGAATCATTGCTTACTCGATGGATGGTTACGAGACAACAAAAGAAGAAGACATTACAAAGAAATTATTTGACCGATATGGAAGTGTAGCAAGAAAACAGATGCAGAAAGAGGGAAGCGTCGCAGCCGGCTCACCGGTTTATAAGCTGGTTACAAGTAATGATTGGTCAATTGTTGTAAAATTAGATGACAGTTACTATCAGGAATTAAAGGACAAAACAAGTGTCCGTGTAACCATTACAAAGGATGATATTTCTTTTAATGCTCAGGTAAAATTGTGGGATAAAGATGGCACACATTTTGCTACGCTTAGTACGTCCCGTTATATGGAACGCTATATTAACGACCGCTTTTTGCAGATTGAATTTAACTTAAAATCGGCGTCCGGACTGAAAATTCCAAACAGTTCCGTATTAAAAAAGAATTATTATCTTGTTCCGAAAAAATATGCCGTAAATGGAGATGATGGGATTGGAGTCACCAGAAAAACATCCGATCCAAATAATAAAGCAGGCCATGAATTTGTCTCATTAAAATCGTCTTTGTTGGTTGGCGATAACTATTATGTAGGAAAAAACACTTTATCGGATGGGGATATTCTCATTACAAAATTTGGTGATTCAGAGCAGTACCGGGTACATGAAACAGGAGAATTATCAGGTGTGTATTATGTGAACCAGGGATACTGCCAGTTCCGTCCAATTGAGGTTTTATATAAAAACAAGGAGTACTCCATTGTTTCAGACCATACAGTAAATGGTTTGTCTGCGTATGACCATATTGTTGTGGACCCAACGTATTTAAATGATGATGACTTTATTGAATAATTTCATAAAGATTACAGATTGAGAAAAGAGGTAATTGATATGGTAACAGAAAATCTGAAAAAAGTTGAAAAAAAAATTGAATCGGCATGTACACGTGCAGGCAGAGACCGAAATGATGTTACGTTAATTGCGGTCAGCAAGACAAAACCGGTCGAAATGATGAGAGAGGCCATGCAGTGTGGCATCGTTACTTTTGGTGAAAACAAGGTACAGGAAATTGTGGAAAAACAAACAGAACTGACAGAACCGTTAGATTGGCATATGATTGGTCATTTACAGCGAAATAAAGTAAAGCAGGTTGTTGGAAGGGTGAAACGAATCCATTCTGTCGACTCAATAAGACTTGCCAAACAAATACAGTTAGAAAGCGAAAAAAGGAATATTACTTCAGATATTTTAATTGAGGTTAATATGGCAAAAGAGGAATCAAAGTATGGATTTATGCCGGAAGAAGTGGAAGAAGCCATACGTGAAATTTCTACTTATCCAAATGTGAAAATTCATGGTCTTATGACAATTGCACCAAACGTTTCAAATCCGGAAGAAAATCGTGTTCATTTTCGTAATTTGCATAAATTACTAGTTGACATTAATGGCAAAAACATTGATAATATTAATATGAACGAACTTTCCATGGGAATGACCGGAGACTACGAAGTAGCGATAGAAGAGGGCGCTACTTATGTACGTGTAGGAACCGGCATTTTTGGAAATAGACAATACTTATAGAAAGGAACGAGAAGATATGGGTTTAGATTCCATTTTAAATTTCTTTAAGATTCCAGATGATTTTGATGACGAATATGAAGAGGAGTATGTGGAGGAGCCGGTAAAGGCAAAACCGGTAAAAACACAAAGACAGCCTGTTTCGCAGGAGAATGACTATGAGGAGCCGGCACCAAAGCAGCGCAGTGGATTTTTAGGGTCTAAGCCAAAAGTTGTACCGATGAACCGCACGATGATGGAAGTCAGCATCATTAAGCCGACAACTTTTGAAGACTCCCAGAACATATGTAATATGTTACTTTCCGGACGGCCGGTTGTTGTAAATTTGGAGGGTTTTGACCCGGATGATGCACAGAGAATTATGGACTTTATATCCGGATGTATTTATTCAATCAAGGGACAGTATCACCAGATTTCCAAATATATTTTCATTTTCACACCGGAAAATGTAGATATCAGCGGGGACCCGTTAGGGCTTGATGGTAGTTCGGCAAAGATGCCTACGATAAATCGTGAGTTTTAATCATGGGAACAAAGCAGGAACACTTCTTTTTGCAGCATGTACAGGACTTATACCATCGAACCATTTACAACGATTATCCTTCTTTTACGGAGTTTCTCACAACAGGTGAGATGTCTGCTTTACTGCAGAATCAAAAGATGTTTCCATCGGTTGTACTTCGTATGTGGGGTGGTCATAAAGATTGTGATTCAAAAATGGCCGGTTTTTTCCCGGCTGATTTTGTAGATGCGTATGATCAAGCATTTCCAATTTGCTGTATTCGTATTTCCCCGGTTCACGAAAAGTATGCGGATACTTTAATACACAGAGATTATTTGGGGGCTGTGTTGAATCTTGGAATTTCCCGTTCCACGATCGGCGATATCCGTATTTGTGAAAAGGCTGCGTATCTTTTTTGTGTTGAGGAATTAAAGGAGTTTATACTCTCAAATTTACGGCAGGTAAAGCATACTATAATGGAATGCCGTGAAATTTCTGAATTGGACGAAATTCCGGAAAGACAGTATGAGATACACAGACAAACGGTTGCCTCGGCTCGTTTGGATAATATAGTTGCTGCTATGATTAGTTCTTCGCGCACGAAGGCAAACGAACTGATTACACAGGGCAGAGTATTTATTAACAGTGAGGAGAAAACATCAAACAGTTATCGATGTCCAAGTGATTCCGTTTTTTCAATTCGGGGTCACGGTAAATATCGGCTTACCTTTGATGAAGGAGATATTACTAAAAAAGGGAAACAAAAAATTACTATATATCAATACCGATAAGGAGATGAAGGTTCATGTTATCACCACTTGATTTGAAAAATAAAATGATGGAGCCAAAAAAACGCAAGTACTATGATAAAGATGAAACGGATGATTATTTAGAACTTGTGATGGAGCAGTACAAGCAGTTGTACGATGAAAATTTAGAACTGCAGAAAAATGTAAAATCCTTAAATGATGGGGTGCAGTATTACCGTTCCATTGAAAATACGATGCAGAAAGCATTGGTTCTTGCTGAAAAAACAGCGAAGGAAACAAAAGACGCAGCCCAGTTAAAGGCAGAGGCAATTGAAAAGGATGCAAATACTAAAGCTGATAAAATTGTTGCAGAGGCAGAGCAGGAGTATGATAAATTAAAGGAAAAATGTCTTTCTCTGGTTCAGCAGTTTAATCAGTATAAAATGCAGTTAAAACAGGTTGCATCTGCTCAGTTGGAGTTAATTACCAGTGATTCTTTTGATGTATATTCGCCGGAGATTGAAGCAATCCGGAATGAAAAAGACAATATGATTGCAGAGCAGGTACCGGAAGAACCGAAAGCGCCAAAGGCACCGACAAAAATGGAGATACCGGAACCACTCGTAAAAGAGCAGCCTGTTATGAAAGAGACAGTGGAAAAAGAGCCGGAAGATTTATCGGAAACAATGGTTCTTCCGGATGTAAAAAAAGAAAAACGAGCAAAAAAAAAGAACGAAGAACTGCAGGAAGATATTCTCACGGCGGATACCATTGATTTAAGCGATACCTTAAATCAGATTCAGAAACCAAAAGACGCAGACACAAAAGAAGTAACGGATGCCCTTGTATTAGATCCGGTGGATGCTGTTGTTAAAGAACCTTTTGAGGCAGTGCCAAATTCTGCGGTAACTTTGGAATCTAATCCGGAAATGCTTTCTTTAGAGCCGGAAGAGGACAAGAAAGAAAAAGAGACTCCATCCTTGGATTCTCTGCTGCAGAATATAAACTTGGGTAAGAAGAATAAGAAAAAGAAAGGAAAGGACGAGGACCCTTTTGAGTTTCTTGGTTCGGTAGATGATTTTTAATGGTTCAGAATAAAAAACAAATAATACATCATGCAGTATTTGCACTCGTATTTATTTTGCTTATTTTCGGAGACCGCATAACGAAAAATTTTGCGATTACTTCTTTAAGGCAGGATGATATTACAATAATTCCCGGTGTATTTACATTACATTATTTAGAAAATCCGGGTGCAGCATGGGGAATTTTTCCGAATGCTATATGGTTTTTTGCCATAATTACGATTGTTGTCCTTGGTGCAATGATATATTTTTACAGCAGAATACCGGTACAAAAGAAATTTCTGCTGCTTCGATTTACCATTATCCTTTTGGCAGCTGGGGCAATAGGTAATTTTATTGACCGTATGATGTGGCATTATGTAGTTGACTTTTTGTATATAAAAGCAATTAATTTTCCGGTATTTAATGTGGCAGACTGCTATGTTTGTGTTGCGGCTGTCTTACTGATTTATTGCTTACTATTTCGATATAAGGAAGAAGATTTTTTGTGGAAGAAGAAAAATTAATAATTGATGTAGAAACAGAAGAGGAACGCCGAATTGATCAGTTTTTGGCTGATCAGATGGAATATTCGCGTTCCTTTATCCAAAAATTAATTAAAAATGAAAGGGTTACAGTGAACGGGAATGTCATCACGAAGGTGAAATATCCCGTTTCTTTTCGTGATAAAATTATAATCGAAATTCCGGCACCAACGGAACTGGAAATTAAGCCGGAGAAAATGGATTTAGACATATTATATGAAGATAATGATGTCATTGTTATTGATAAGCCAAAAGGAATGGTTGTACATCCTTCTGCGGGACATATGAGCCATACTTTGGTGAATGGTCTTTTGTATCACTGTAAAGGAAATTTGTCGGGAATAAACGGTGTATTGAGGCCCGGAATCGTACATCGAATTGATATGGACACAACAGGCGCAATCATTGCATGTAAAAACGATATTGCCCACCAGTCACTGGCAAAACAATTGCAGGTTCATTCAATTACGAGAAAATATGAAGCTATTGTATATCATAATTTGCAGGAAGAAACAGGCACAATCGATAAGCCAATTGGCAGACATCCTGTTCATCGAAAAAAGATGGCGGTAGTTCAGCCAGAGAAAGGTAAGAGAGCAGTTACACATTATCGTGTACTTTCTCATCTAAATCACAAATTCAATTATATTGAATGTCAGCTTGAAACAGGACGCACACATCAGATTCGTGTACACATGGCATCCATTATGCATCCGTTACTGGGGGATGAATTATACGGTCCAAAACCACAAAAAATGTTTGAAAAACTACAGGGACAGACACTGCATGCAAAAATTTTAGGATTTCAACATCCGGTTACCAATCAATATATTGAGGTTGAATCGCCACTCCCACAATATTTTGTAGAATTGCTAAAAAACCTCGGAAATTCGTGATATTTCAGGTAAAATATTGCTTGACAATTACATTACTATAGGTGTAGAATTTAGTTACTTGGCAAATGTTCGTGAAGTAACAACTTGTAGAATCTTTAGGAGGGGGACATTCTATTATTGTAGTTTCTTTTGTCTACAAATGTAGATAACGTGATTTTTGCTGCTGACATTGAGGAGGATTTGTTTTTATGAGTAAGAGTTCGGATAAGGAAATGCGGTTGCATGAGGGGGAATTAAATGTCATGGAATTGTTGTGGTCCAATAAAGTTTTGGCTGCTAAAGACATTTCTAAAATTATTAAAGAATATATTGGTTGGGAAAAAAATACGACATATACCGTAATCAAACGCTTGATTAATAAAGGAGCCATTCGACGTGAGGATCCGGGATTTTTATGCAGCGCTAAGGTAACAAAAAAAGAAATCCAGGACATTGAGACAAAAGCATTGCTTAATAAAATGTATAATGGTTCCCTGAGCACATTTATTAATGATTATTTGGGAAATCGGAAACTTTCATTAGAAGAGACAATGGAGTTAAAACGAATTTTACATCTTAATGAATAAGATAACTCGCATCCGGAAAACAATATAGCAGGGTGCGAGTTAAATTTTGCCTCCTTTACTCTCTTGGACAAACTCCAGTTTTTCAAAAAGACTTGACGGGAAAATACCTATTTGCTATAATTTTATTGGAATTACTTATATACTTATTGGATTTAGGAGGTTTAAGTCTATGGATAAGAAAATTACTTATCATGAGCAGACAAGCCGTGAAAATACATTAAAACTGCGTAGCGTCTTACAGACACTGCCGGATTTTACAAAGGATTTTTTTCGTGCCATTGAGCCAAATACATCTGCTAAAACCAGAATATCTTATGTATATGATATTCGTTTGTTTTTTCAGTTTTTGCAGATAAACAATCCGGTGTTTGCTAAAAAAGATTCAATTAAAGACATTCGTTTAGAGGACTTAGAACAATTGCAGCCCGTTGACATTGAAGAATATTTAGAATATTTAAAATACTACAAAGATGCAGATGGTGTAATTCATACCAACAAAGAACGAGGGATTCATCGTAAATTAGCGGCATTACGAAGTTTTTATGCTTATTATTATAAACGCGAGTATATTCATAATAATCCCACATTAATTGTTGATATGCCTAAGCTGCATAAACGTGAAATTATTCGTTTAGACCCGGATGAAGTTGCCAATCTTCTAGATTATGTAGAACACGGTGGCGATGAAATGACAGGGATGAAAAAAGTTTATTTTGAAAGAAATAAAATAAGAAATCTCGCATTGTTCACTCTTCTGCTCGGCACAGGAATTCGTGTATCCGAATGTGTTGGATTGGACATTGAGGACGTTGATTTTGACAATAATCGGATTAAAATCGTGCGTAAAGGTGGCAAGGAAGATTTTGTATACTTTGGAGATGAAGTTGCCGAAGCTTTATACGATTACTATGCAGAACGAATGACGATTACAACAAAAGAAGGTCATGAACATGCTTTGTTTTTATCCATTCAAAAAAGACGTATCTGTGTACAGTCAATCGAAAATTTAGTTTCTGATTGTGCGAAACATGTTACGACATTAAAGCATATTACGCCTCATAAGCTTAGAAGTACATATGGTACCAATTTATACCGTGAAACGGGCGATATTTATCTGGTTGCTGAAGTATTAGGCCATAATGATGTAAATACAACCAGGAAACATTATGCAGCGCTGGAAGAAGACAGAAAACGAAAGGCTGCTTCGGCAGTTCGTCTGAGGGAGTCCTAAAATCCCCTATCCTACCGACCGGTAGGATAGGTTTGGAACATTGTCTGAATACTCTTATAAATAGAATTTGCCGCATTCTTTTGGAAGGTGGCATTTGTTAATTTAGAATAATCACTGTTTCCGGAGATAAATCCAAGTTCAATCAAAATAGCCGGGACTGTATTGTGTTTTAATACATAATAAGCAGCTGTTTTTGTACCACGGTTTGTTGTTTTTAAATCTGCAAGCAACTGCTTACGGAACAAGTTCGCCATGGCTTTACTTGTAATACCACTAAAACTTGTCTTGTTATTGGATACGGAATAATATACTTCCGTTCCATTAGCAGACTTGCTGGTAGCAGAATTCATATGCAGACTGATAAACGCATCCGCACGAACAGATTTTGCAAAAGCTGCCCGATTGGCAAGGGTAACATAACTGTCATTTGTTCTGGTCCAGTACACTTTTGTGTCCGGTGCATTTCCTGCAAACTTATCCTTCATCAATGTGTAAATAATCTTGTGAGTTAAATCTTTTTCATTTGTTCCATTATTTTGTGCGCCAGGATCATGACCACCATGACCTGCATCCAAAACCAAAACATTCTTAAATATTTTATTTGGCTGTCCCATTAATACACTGAGTGTATTTCCCTTTTCATAAATTTTATATCCAACTAAAGATGTTGTTGTAATCGTAATTACTGTATTATTTCCACTTTTTGCAGTCATAATATTTTTTATCGAACTGTGATTTATCACAATTGGATTTGTTTGATAATAGGACACATAATCACCGGGAATAATAATCTGAAACTTTTTGTTCAGATATAAATCCTGATTTTTTACTTGATTAATGTGTACATTTGCAGGACGTGGTATCGATAGGGAGTAATTTGTTACACTTCCATCTCCTGCCTGATAGGCACGCAGTATATTAATTTCCAATGTCTTATTATGAATGATATAGGAATAATCTGCTGTGTTGTAACAAGTAAAGGTAATCGTTACCGTTGTTTCACTGTTGGTTACATCCATTTTCTGAATAATCTCACCAAAGCGCTCAAAACTTTTGTTTGCTAACAAGTATGAGGATTTAGGCAGTGAAATCGAAACCGTGTTTCCGGTTCGATTTACCGTTGCCGTTTTCATAATCTCTTCACTTGTACCCGATAACTGGAACGAAATCGAGCCGGTTCCATTTTGCTCCTGATAAAAGGACTGAAACGTATATAAAGAGTTGGTTGTTGTGTTTGCTTGTTGTACCGTTGACTGTTTTGATGCCTGTTTCGTACTCCAATTAAAAAATTGTTTACTCTGAATACGGTAGCATAACAGGCTCTTATCCCAGCTTTTGGTATAATTTAATTGTCCTAAAACGGAGGATGCCGGTATACATAAAATATTTTTCTTTGTTTTGTGCGAATAAATCATTTTAGGAGGTGCTGTCAATGTCACATTTTTCCCATTTAATATAGCTTGACGGCTGTCAAGCACGGCACGAAATGACATATCTACATCGGAATCCGATACCTGTAGTTCTTTTGTCTGCTGATTATAGGAGTAAGTAAGTCCCATAATAGAAGAAAGAGTTTCTTCTGCAGGCAGGTACATCTTTCCGGATAATTTAATTACCGGCAATGAACGAAGTGTATATTTGTTATGATTGTAATAAATATTTCCCTGTGTACCCGTGTAATAGGTTAATTTCCCGTTATATGTAAGCTTTAACGGAGCACCTAAACGAATGGTTTTTCCGGTTTTTTTATAAGAAAACCGAAGTGCTTTAGCAACATAATTTATAGGAATCAGTATTTTAGTCTTTTTCTTGGATACAAAACGAACAGAAACAGGAGCTGCTTTTAATTTCACTTTTTTCCCATTTTTGTAAGCTGTCTTTTTTCCAACCTGCATTTTTAAAGAAATGCCATTTGCCGATAAGGTAAGAACCTTTCCTTTCTTTTTGTATTTACAGGAAACCTTCATCCCCTTCTTAAATACGTCAGCATAGGAAACCATATAGTTTTTCTTGATGACAACCGCCGGGTAGGATTTTTTTGAAACTTTCTTGTTCTGGTAAGTTACTGACATTTGTTTCGAACGATTAACGGAAGTTTTTCCATTGTAGCGAAGTTTAATTCCCTTTGATTTTGCTAAACTCTCTGCTCCGGAAATAAGCATAAATACACTGCTGAGCACAAAGCACATAGTAACAAAAATAATTCTATAATAAATTTTGTTGTGTTTTTTCATAATGGCACCTCTTTACTTGGTTTTTCTACAGTTTATCAATATGAATTGACAGAATATTGTCAGTTACGCATAGATTTACTCAAAAAGGTGCGAATGCTTCTATTTCTTGTCTATTTGAAATTAGGCAGTAACAAATATCCACCGGCATGAATATTTTCTGAAGGAAGGCTGTTTAATGAAATAATAGCTTCCTCATATTCTGCCTTTGATAAGTTGGAATACTTCTCTGCATAGGTATCAGCAAGGGAAGAAAGCGTATCACCGGATTTAATTAATACATTTTCATAGCTTTTCATTGTGTGCTGACCACTCATATCTGCAGAAGCAGTCTTTCCGGTAAAGCCGCTCAAAAAAACAAGCAATAAAATAATCGCCGGTACAAGAATAAATGTAAAACGTAATTGTAATAATTTTCTCATAATAGTCACTCCTTATTAATCGAACGTGCAGTCCGAACATCTGTTTGTTGTATATAATATATCATCCGAACAGATGTTTGTCAATGACTATTTTCAAAAAAAGAAACGATTTGTATTTTACATAACAAATCGTTTCGGCTTATACAATATTTCTATCTACTCTTCTGCATCGTCATCTTCTGCGTCAATTTTAATGGCACCGGAAGATAATTCATCGATAGCAATGGAAAGCGCTTTTGGACAGTCATTATGGTCTGTTAAAGGCTCAGAGCCGGCAATAATCTGTCTGGCGCGTTTCGCAGTTGCCAATACAATGGAATAACGGCTGTTTACAACAGGCTGTTCTCCTTGCTCAACTTCACTGTTTGCAATATTCATAAGGTCTGTGTACGATGGATGTAACATAATAATTTCTCCTTTCAATTTAACAATTGTTATTATATCATGGTTTTCCAAACTGATTCAATGGCCAAATGCGTAAAAATACTTTTCCGGCAATGTTTTCTCTTTTTACAGGACCCGGTGCATCCGGATCTTCACCCTGTGGAATACTTCGGCTGTCTAAACTTACGGAACGATGATCTCCTAAAACATAGTATTCATCTGATTTTAAGGTGTATGGTTTCTCTTTTGTTCCCAATTCAATCTGACTATCGTCCATGGCATCTTTTGCATATGGGTCGTCAATCTTTTTGCCATTGATATAAATGGAATTATTATCAATGTAGACCGTTTCACCCGGGAGTCCATAAATACGTTTTACATAGTACTCATCAACGTCATGACCTTTCGGGTAAAATACAATAATATCGTATCGCTCCGGGTCATGAATACGGTAAATAAACTTATTAACCAATAAACTATCTCCGTTTTGCAAAGTATCCTGCATTGAATTGCCATCGACAACCGTCCGTTGCAAGATATAGGTTGGTACGACGAAAATACAAAATACAATAATGGCAACATATAACAGCACCTCAAAAATAATGCTAAACGGACTTCTTTTTTTTCTGGCTGCCTTACGATTTTCCTGTAAATCATCAACAACCATTGTCTTTGCCTGTGAGGTTTGTGTTTCCTTCATATCCATAGTTTGATTACTCTCCCTCCGAATGATTTTTTAATTCTGATTCCATATGTTCAATCAGGTTTTCGCAGTTACAGACACGGCAGTGTTCGTTCTGAATAATCTGATTCACACATTCTACGGCATCTTCTAACTTGTCATTAACAACAAGATAGTCATAGGACTTCATATATGCCACTTCTTCGCCGGCACGCTTAAGTCGTTTGCTAATCTGTTCCTCGGTCTCAGTTCCTCTTCCTTTTAAGCGGGAAGCAAGTTCTTCATAAGATGGTGGTGTGATAAAAATCAATACCGCTTCCGGAAACTGCTCTTTTACAAGCATACCGCCCTGCATTTCAATCTCCAAAAGAACATCTTTTCCTTCTGCAAGCTGATCTTTTACAGCCTGTTTCGGTGTGCCATAATAGTTACCGACATATTCTGCCCACTCGATTAACTCACACTGCTCTATCATATGTTCAAATTCCTCACGGGTATGAAAATAGTATTCACGCCCATTTACTTCTCCCTCTCTTGGCTTACGTGTCGTAGCCGATATAGAGAGAAAGTATGGATATTTTTCAATCAATTGTTTCATAATGGTCCCTTTTCCGGCACCGGAAAAGCCTGAAATAACGGTTAAAACGCCTTTCTTTGACATAGAGAAAGCTCCTTTCGTTTATTGATTCATTCTTGCAGCAATGGTTTCCGGCAGTAATGAGGATAATACAATGGTCTGATTATCCAATACTAAAACTGCTTTTGTCTTGCGGCCGCAAGTGGCATCAATCGCAGCCCCCTGGTCTTTTGCCTGCTGGATTAACCGCTTAACCGGAGCAGCATCCGGACTTACGATACTGTAAACCTTATCACTGTTTACTACATTGCCAAAACCAATATTAATAAATTGCATCGTATGCGCCTTTCTATTCGATATTCTGAATCTGTTCACGAATTTTCTCGATTTCGGTTTTTAAATCAATTCCATACTCGGAAACTTCGGAATCATTTGCTTTGGATAATGTCGTGTTTGCCTCACGATTCATTTCCTGAATTAAGAAATCCAGTTTACGCCCGATGTTTTCTCCAGCCGCTAAGGTTTCTTTGACATGCTCAACATGAGTACGCAGACGAACCATTTCCTCATCGACACAAATTTTATCGCTAAACATAACAATTTCTGTTGCCAAAAGATTTTCATCGATTTGTGTATCACCAAGAAGCTGTTCGACTTTCTCGGTAATTTTCTTTCGGTATTCTTCTACAATCTGAGGAGAACGCGTTTCTATTTTATCTACTAAATCAGAAATATGATCCAGTTTTTCTGATAAATCTTTTGCCAATTTTTCTCCCTCGATGCGTCGGCTTTCCGCAAATTTTTCACAAGCATCACGTAATGCCTGTGTCACAATCGGAATCCATTCTTCTTCGTTGTCATCCTCTTCTGCTTTTGTAAAAACATCCGGAAATCGTGCCAATTGATAGGCCTGAATCGTTCCGTCAATCGAAAATTCATCTGCCATTTGGGAAATGCCGCTTAAATAAGCAGCTGCAATTTGAGGATTATACTGAATCGATTCAGCGTTTTCCTGCAATTGTTCCATGGAAACGAAAATATCGATTTTTCCTCTTTTTGCAAACTCTTTCACCTGATTTCGAATGGCAGGCTCATAAAAATTTAATTTTCTTGGGAGACGAACCGACAAATCCAGATAGCGGTGATTCACCGACTTCATTTCGATGGTAACCTTATATTTTTCATTGGCTGCCTCACCGCGGCCAAATCCCGTCATGCTCTGAATCATGATAAGCCTCCTTTTTTATCCAATCTGTATTATTATAGAGCATCGCAGTCGATAAGTCAAGTTTGTTGCCCTCTTTCCGGAAATATTGTATAATAGGAAAAGATGAAAAGAAAGGATGAATACGCATGGCATTTGATGGTTTTACAATTGCTGCCTTAGTCAGCGAAATGGACGCCAAATTAACCGGTGGTCACATACAAAAAATTGCACAGCCGGAGGCAGACGAACTTCTGCTTTCCATAAAAAATAATAAAACACAGTATAAATTGCAGATTTCAGCGAGTCCTTCTCTCCCGCTGATTCATTTGACAAATTCACCAAAACCTTCGCCATTTACAGCGCCGGGATTTTGTATGCTGTTAAGAAAACATTTAGGTGGAGCAAAAATTCTGTCATTTGAGCAGGTCGGATTGGAACGCGTTATTAGAATTCAGTTAGAAAACCTGAATGAATTAGGGGATGTTGTTCAAAAATCACTGATGGTCGAGATTATGGGAAAACACAGTAATATTATTTTAGTTGACGAAAAAAATACGATTGTTGACAGTATTAAACATATTAATGGATTAACCAGTTCTGTCAGACAGGTACTACCCGGGCTTGATTATTTTATACCAAATACACAACATAAAATAAATCCATATGAGGTTACTACAAATGACTGGAATGAGACTCTTTTTATAAAACCGGTTTCGATTGCAAAAATGTTATACGGCTCCTTATCTGGGTTTAGCTCATCTCTTTCCCACGAACTCGCTTATAGAAGTCACCTCGACGGAGATGCACCAACGGCTTCCTTAAACGGAAATGATAAATCGGCGTTGATGGAACAGTTTCGCAGCATAATGCAGCAAACAAAAGGAAGGGATTTTTCTCCTTGTATTGTTTTTCGAGGGGCAAAACCGATTGATTTTGGTGCTTTTTCATTTGCGATGTACACAGACTGTACCTGTAAAATATATGAATCGATGTCCGAAGTGGTAGAAACCTTTTATGGAGAAAAGGATACGCTTGAGCGCATCAGACAAAAATCAATTGATTTGCGTAAATCCGTGACTAATATTTTGGAACGGAACTATAAAAAACGTGATATGCAGTATAAGCAATTGAAAAAAACAGATGGAAAAGAGAAATATAAAGTGTACGGTGAATTACTGACAACATATGGTTATCAGCTCTCCGAGACAGATACTTCGCTAACTTGCGTGAATTATTATAATAACGAAGAAATAACAATTCCGGTTGATGAAACGATGACGGCAATTGAAAATGCAAATAAGTATTTTGCCCGTTACAACAAACTAAAACGTACCGAGGAGGCCGTCAAAGAGCAGCAGGAAGAAACCGAAGAAACTATCACACATCTGGAATCCATTATGACAGAACTTGATATTGCACGAAAAGAGGAAGATTTACTAGTCATAAGGCAGGAATTAAGTGATTTTGGATATATGAAGGAAAAACGGTCAGGAAAAAAAGGGAAACCGATAAAAAAAAGTAAACCACTCCACTTTATTTCCAGTGACGGGTATGATATTTTTGTTGGAAAAAATAATTACCAGAATGACGAACTGACCTTTAAGACAGCAACCGGAAATGATTGGTGGTTTCATGCTAAAAACATGCCCGGTTCTCATGTGATTGTGAAAACAAATGGCGAAGAACCGCCGATTAAAACGTTTGAAGAAGCGGGAAGTTTAGCTGCCTATTTCTCTAAAGGAAAAGGGGCAGACAAGGTGGAAATTGACTACACACAGAAGAAAAATGTAAAAAAACCAAACGGAGGAAAACCGGGATTTGTTGTATATTATACCAATTATTCCTTAATGGCATCCTCCCATATTGAGGGAATCCGGTGCGTAAATGCCGAAGATTCCGTATTTCTTGAAAGGAGTTATGTGTAATGGCAGTCAAAATGGACACACACATTCACACGTCATTTTCAACAGACAGCGAAACAGATATGCAGGAACAGATTTTAACTTCTTACAAAAAAGGCTTAGAGGGAATCTGCATTACTGACCATATGGATTACAATTTCCCAGAATCTGCGCTGGAACATCCGGTTGACGGGATTCCGTTCTGTTTTGATTTGGATGATTATTTTAAGCGTATTCATACACTGCAAAAGACTGCACCACTCTCTGTCTATACCGGTGTGGAGTGTGGTATGCAGCTTATTACTGATGTAGTGGATAAAAATAAAGCCTTATGCCAAGATAAAGAGTTTGATTATATTATTGGCTCACTTCATTTGGTTGACGGAAAAGATCCATACTATCCCTCATTTTGGGAAAATCAAGAACCAGCCGAGTGCATTCAAACGTATTTTGAAAAGATTTATGATAATATAACAACATTTCATGAAATGGATTCTTTGGGACATCTGGATTATATCGTCCGGTATGCACCGACAGATTACAAATACCAGCCGGAGCAATTTAGAGAAATTTTAGAAGCTATTTTGCAAACGCTGATTCAAAAAGACCTTGCGCTTGAAATTAATACTTCCGGATTTAAGACACCTCTTTCCCGTCAAAATCCACATGAGAAAATTATTGAATGGTACTTAGCACTTGGCGGCGAAATGGTAACGATTGGTTCAGATGCTCATTCTCCTGAATTTTTGGCGTTTCATTTTGATGAAGTGGCAGTCCTATTAAAAAAATACGGAATCCGTCAATATACAGTGTTTGAAAAACGGACTCCGGTATTTTATGATATTTAATGCCTGTTATTTTCGAGAAAAATATGATATTTGGCGTTTAAATTTCTGTTTTTTTCAATTATTTCTTTTAATGCATCTACTGTTCTATCAATTTCTTCCTTCGTTGTATGGGAAGAAAGGGTAAAACGGACAGTTCCTCTTGCCAAACTGCCGGTTAATCCAATTGCTTCAATTACATGAGAGGTGATGGATTGACCAGCATTGCAGGCGGAGCCGGCAGAGACGCAAATTCCTTCCATATCTAACAAAATAACAATCGTTTCTCCATCGACAAAAGAAAAACTTATATTGATGTTATTAGGAAGGCGTTTTCTTCTTGAACCATTCAAATGACAATAGGGAATTTCCTGTTCAATTCGATGAATCATGTAATCACGTAATTGAGACATCGTATTTGATTTCTCCGTTAAGATTTCGTTTGCCAATTGGGCCGCTTTTCCCATACCAACAAGAGCAGGAACATTTTCTGTACCGGCACGGAGTCCTCTCTCCTGTTTTCCACCGTGATGGAAGGAAGGCAAATTCACTCCTTCCCGTATATACAAAAATCCGGCACCTTTTGGTCCATAAAATTTGTGCGCACTGGCACTTAATAAATCTACATTCATTTTTGTGATGTCAATCGGAATCTGTCCATATGCCTGAACGGCATCAGTATGAAAAATAGCCCTGCTGTTTGCTTTTACAAGTGATGCAAGCTCAGGAATTGCCTGAATTGTGCCAATCTCATTATTTGCAGTCATAATGGATACCAAAATGGTATCTTTACGCAATGCCTGCAGCAATTTCTCCGGTTTTATAAACCCCTGTTCATCCACATCTAAATAGGTAATTTCAAAACCTCTTTCTTCCAAATAGGCACATGTATTTAATACGGCATGATGTTCTATTTTTGAAGTAATAATATGATTTCCGTTCTTTTTGCACTGCTCGGCAGTGCCGATGATTGCCCAGTTATCTGATTCCGTTCCACCCGAGGTAAAATAGATGTTTTGCGGGTTGGCACAATTAAGCGTTTTGGCAATTCGCTTTCGTGCCGTTAATAATGCAGACTTATTAGCGACACCTAAGTCATATACACTGGATGGATTTCCGTAGGAATCCTTTAAATAAGGCATCATTTCTTCTAACACTTGTTCTGAAAGAGGCGTGGTGGCGGCGTTATCGAAGTAAATCGTCTGACTCATACCTCATACCCTCTCTCTTGTATCTATCACTATATCTTATGCATTATTCGACAGATTGTGACAAATTACATTAGCGAATGGTAATTTTATGATAGGAACGCTTACCGATTCCGTTTTTTCGTACAATTTCTTCACTGTGAACTTCCTGCTCAGGCTCAATCTCTTCTGGCGGAACAGTAAAATCAACAGCCTCCGGTGTATCGGACGCTTCAAACGTATTGAATGTTTGCGGTGCTTCATCCATGCTTGTAGCAACTGTTTCAATAATTGGTTTGGAATCATCTTTCCACTGATTTTCTAAATCATGGATTGTTGGAACTTCATCATATTCACTGATATTTGAATACTGGTCATCCAAAGGAATACTAACCGGCTGAATATCAAAATCAAATTTTGGTTTCTGATATTTGGGCAGGGTGCTTTTGGATGGCTTAAGAGGCAGTGCTTCAGATAATTCTACCTTTTCTTCATCGCGCTCAATTACATCCGCCATATCTTCCTGGGCACTCTCGTTCATACGTTTAATCGGTTCAGCCATATCCAGACGGTTAAGTAAATTACTTAACTGTTCCTCTTCTGTCTGTGCCGATAAGTAAGTATTTTCAACCAGTGCATCCGAAGGAGTTTCTGGCTCTTCTTCAAGAACGGAATCCCGTGTCTGTTCCGGTTCCTGCAGTTGTTCTGTTTTCTCCGGTTCCGGCTCTTCTTCAATTTCCATCTGTTTTTCTATAAATTCTTCCGGCATCGTCCACTCAGGAATCTCATCTTTCATTTTTCCTAAGGTTTTCAAGATAAGATTTTCCTTTTCTTTCGCTTCTTTGTGCGGTAACGCCTCTTTTGGTTCCGGTACAGGTTCTGGTTTTTCTTCGCGTTTAGGTTCTTCACTCTTTGTTGCAGTTTCCAAATTTTTTGTTTCCAAATCTTCTGTCTCGGCATTTTCCGGTTCAAGCATTTCTGTTTCATTTTTTTCTGTTTCCGGCAGAATTTCTTCCGGCAAAAGGATATTACTGAATCCGTAGCCGGTTAAAATTGGCAGAAAACATGTAATGCAGTAAAAAATATTTGTGTGTTCAGAGCACAAAATATAATAACATACAGCTGCAAAAAACGTGATAAGAACCGGACCAATAAACGAAAAACGATTTCGAATAGCATAATATCCGGCTAAAACAGAAAAGAAGAAGAAAAGCAGCACAAACACACCGTTTGAAAATGGTGCAAAAAAGTAAAATAATGGTTTCGCATATTTTAAAAGAATGTAATCTACCATGGTACGCCAGCCATCCAATGGAAGGGATGCATCTTTAACAAAAGTTATATTTGTAACAATTGTTTTTTCAAAGAAAAACAATACTGCTAATATGCCTGCCGTAAATACAAGAAAATAAACGGCGCATAAACTACCTTTTGAAAAAATGGATGGATTCGGATTTTTTTGTCCGGCAAAAAACAAAGCCAGAAAACACCCCAAAAATAAAACGGTTACAAGTGGATTGATTCGAACAGCAAATGCGAAAACCACGCCAAGAAACAAAGCACCGAAAACGCAGGAAAAAACACTTGTTTTCTCTCCGAATCTTAAAGCCTTTAACCAAATCAAAAAACAAAGATATGGAATTAAAAAGCTAAACATATTCAGCGTCATCTGCTCCTGAAGATACTGTGCCTGATTCAGATAAATAACTAAATAAATACTGCTTGCAAAACTGATAATTCCACAAATCCGTCCACTGCAGAGACGTCCAATTGCATAAATGCATAAAGTCAGTACCAAAGATGTAGCAGCTGTTTTCCATCCGTAAACCAGGTTCTGCCACAAGAAAAGACCTACGCCGACAAGAACAACAATAATCGTCTCTAAAATAATAGAAATAGGACGACTATTCTCGGCAATAATTAACCATTTTTTTTGTTTTATAAAGTACGCGGCAATTAGAAAAAGCAGTACGCCAAAAACAACGCCTCCTACCAGAAAATATCTATTTTGAGAATTGGTCATAACCAAATTGATAATCTCAAACATGCTTAAAAGTGCGACCGGTAAGTAAAAAAGGGCACACACAATACGAAAAACATTTCTTTTTAATAACACAGGTATCTCTCCTTTTGTACATAAACATTCCTATTTATCATACTATAAAATAATGATTTTAACAACATTTTTTCGTGATTTGACACATATATTAATAAAAAAAGAATGAGGTGTGCGGTGAAAGACCAATTATTAAAGGGAACAATGATTTTAACAATCGCCGGATTTGCCACAAGAGTTATTGGCTTTTGCTATCGAATTTTTCTTGCCGGTGAATTAGGGGAAGTAAATTTAGGAATTTACCAATTAATTTTTCCGGTCTATTCGATTTGTTTTACAATTTATGCCGCTGGCATCCAGACAGCTGTATCACAGTTGATATCGCATCAGCCCAAAAAAAATCATGGACAAATTATAAAAGCCGGTATTACACTTTCTCTTTGTCTGGCAGTCATTTTGTCGTTTAGCCTTTTTTCTTTCCGCACAGTAATTGCACATTCTTTTTTAGGTGCAGATAAAACGGCACCGCTTCTTTTTGTTTTGGCTTTTATCTTTCCTTTTTGTGGTGTCACTTCCACAATCAATGGATATTTTTACGGAAAAAACAATGCCAAGATTCCGGCTGTCACACAGATTATTGAGCAGTTAGTCCGGGTTGTTTTTGTTGTCTCTTTCTGCTTTTACGATTTGCTTCCGGTTTCGTCTCTTATTTTGTCCGTAGCCGGACTTGTCATTGGTGAACTGGCAAGCAACTTTTATAATATGTATCATTTGATAAAAGAGTCTTCCTTTACCCATTTATTTTGTCAAAAAGCTCAGTTTGGTAATGTGATTCGTATGGCACTGCCACTTACCGGCACAAAACTAATTATTGCACTTCTTGGCAGTGTAGAATCAGTTTTCATTCCGCCGATTTTATGCAGGGCAGGTTCTTCTTTAGAAGATGCACTGGCAATTTATGGGATTTTGACAGGTATTGTGCTGCCTTTTATTCTTTTTCCGGGAACCATTACAAACTCACTTTCTGTTCTTTTACTGCCCGCCATATCCAGAGCAAGTGGCAAAAAAGATAATCACCATGTGCGGCAGACAACTTCTGTTACAGTCCGTTATTCCCTACTGCTTGGCGTGCTCACCTGTGCTGTCTTTTTAAATTATGGAATGGACCTTGGACAATTTGTGTTTCACAGCGAAAATGCCGGAAAACTTTTGACGCTGCTTGCTTTTTTATGCCCATTTCTATATGTGACAACAACTTTAGGCAGCATTATCAATGGACTCGGGAAAACGGTAATCACTTTTGCTTTTACCGTAATTGGTCTTATCATTCGAATTGGCTGCCTGTTTTTTCTGGCTCCTGTTTATGGAATCTTTGGTTATCTGTTCGGACTTTTATGCAGCCAGATTGTCATCTGTTTGTGTCATGGAATCTACCTGATGAAGAAAACACACATTACCATTCAGGTTGCAAAATATTTTGTCTGGCCTTTTGTCTTTCTTGTGAGCCTTCTCTATATTAGTAAAATATTCTGCCGTAACCTGATTCATTTAACAAATCAGCCTTATTTATCGTACTTATTGCTGATTCCGGTTCTTTTTGCATCCTTTTTGTATTTTTATCAATGTGGCTTGATTTCCAAAAAGGATATTAAGCTTTTTCGTTAGCCTCTTCAATCATCTGAGCAAGTGTGGCTTCCTCAATAATCGGAACCGAAAGTTCTTTTGCTTTTTTATTTTTAGAGGACTGGGAAGTAATATCATTATTCACCAGATAACTGGTGTTTTTGCTGACACTTCCTGCCACTTTTCCACCGAGCGATTCAATCATGTCTTTGCACTGATTACGGTTATCAAATGTATTTAATGTCCCTGTAATAACAAAGGTAAGGCCGGCAAATGGCTGATGCTCTTTTTTCTCCGGATAAGAAACAATAAGCAGGTCATCTAAATTCTTTAACTGTTCCTGATTGTTTTTATCTGCAAAGTACCGGACAAAAGACTTTGCTAATACCTCACCAATGCCATCCACTTTAAGCAGGTCTTCTCCTGTTATTTCCTGCATCTTTGTAATCGGATACGGATATTTTTCGGCAATAAGTTTTGCCATACTTAAGCCAATGCCTTTAATGCCAAGGCTGTATAGTAAATTTGCAAGTGGTATTTGTTTTGCCTTTTCAATAGACTCAATGAGATTGTCGTAGGATTTTTCACCAAACCCTTCCATCTCAACAATTTTATCCTGATATTTTTCTAAATAAAAAATGTCTGTCAATGAATGAATCATGCCATCTGCTACAAATTTTTCAAGTGTGGATTCTGATAAGCCGTCGATGTTCATAGCATTACGACTTACAAAATGTGTCAGCAGTTTTATTTTCTTTGCATAACACTCTTTATTGGGACAGAGCAAAAAGACAGAACCGTGTTCCTGCTCTAATGTTGTAGACGCACCGCAGACCGGACATTTATCAGGAATTACGCACGTTCCGCTCTGTGTTTTGTTTTCCTGTATCTGAGGAATAATCATATTGGCCTTATAGACTAATATTTTATCACCAAGTCCCAATTTCAGTTCTTTCAAAATGCTTACATTATGAACACTGGCACGGGAAACAGTGGTTCCTTCTAATTCAACAGCATCAAAAACGGCAACCGGGTTAATCAAGCCAGTACGTGAAGCACTCCATTCAATTTCCCGAAGCGTCGTTTCTGCCAGTTCATCCTGCCATTTAAATGCAATCGAATCATGAGGAAATTTAGCTGTACGTCCAAGTGTAGCACTATAGGCAACATCATCAAAAGTCAATACCAAACCATCACTTGGCAAGTCGGACTGCTTTACATAATTTGAAAAATAAGTTATCATGTCTTCTATGTTTGAAGCAGAAACTTCACGGTAAGGTGCCACTTCAAAGCCCTGTTTCACAAGCCAAGAAAGCCCCTCTTTCTTCTTTGTGAATGAAATTTCATCTCCAATCGAAATAATATTATAGGCGTAGAAATGCACACGGCGTTTTGCCGTAATCTCGTTATTTAACTGTCGTACGCTTCCACTGCAGAGATTTCGCGGATTTTTATACTGTTCTTCTACATTTTCCTGCTTATTTAATTCTTCAAAATCGGAATATCGAATCAAAGCTTCACCACGAACAATTAAAGTGCCGGTATACTGAATACGTCCCGGTATATTTACAAACGTTTTTGCATTATTCGTGATGACTTCTCCTATTTCACCATTTCCACGTGTCAATGCTTTTACTAATTCACCGTTTTCATAAGTCAAAATAATACTCAGACCATCTAATTTCATTGACAAAAGACCTTGCTCGTTTCCAAGCCATGCAACCAAATCCGCCGGTTCTTTTGTTTTATTCAGAGAAAGCATTGGCTGAACATGCTGCTCTTTTGGAAGTTCACTAATGGTTTCATATCCGACATGAATGGTTGGGCTGTTATTCATTGTAATGCCTGTTTCTTTTTCCAATGCAAGCAGCTCATCATAAAGTTTATCATATTCAAAATTTGACATCACTTCACCCTGCCCCTGATAATATACTTTGGCAGCTTGGTTCAAACGTGAAATTAATTCTTTCATGCGGGATACATTTTCCATTATTCTGCTTCTCCTTTATTCTGTGCCAGATTTTTCAATGTTTTTATTTCGGATGGTGTCAGCTCACGCCATTTACCGACAGGGAGCGAACCAAGTTCAATATTCATAATCCGGATTCTTTTTAAACTGGTGACACGATAGTCAAAATATTCACACATTCGACGAATTTGACGGTTTAATCCCTGCGTTAATGTAATGTAGAAGCAGTCTTTTCCCATTCGGCGTATCTTGCATGGTCTGGTTATTGTATCTAAAATCGGTACCCCCTGCGCCATTGCCTGCAATACAGAATCCGTAATTGGTTTATTTACATGAACAATATACTCTTTTTCGTGATAATTGCTTCCCCGTAAAACATCGTCCATCAATTGTCCGTTATTGGTAAGAAGCAATAAACCGGTAGATTCTTTATCCAGTCTTCCTACCGGATAAATCCGCTCCGGGAAATTCAAGTAATCAATTACATTATTCTTATCTATTTTGCTTGTCGTGCACACAATACCGGCAGGCTTGTGAAATGCAAGAAGATATTCTTTTTGGCAAGGAGTAATTGTTGTATGATGAACCATTACCGTATCGCCGGGCATCACTTTTGTTCCCATTGTTGCCAAAGTACCGTTAATCCATACTTCCCCTTTTTCAATCAGCCGATCAGCTTCTCTTCTGGAGCAGTAGCCACACTGACTCATATATTTATTAATTCGCGTACCTGTTTCCTGCATAGTTTTATCATCCTTTATTCTCTTTACTTAGGAATAAAATGGTACGTCTGACGATTCAAACGTACCATCTTTGTAATTCATTTTCTTTTGTCAGTTTGCTGCTGGTGCACTACTACTTGCACTCGGAACGGAACTTGGTGCCGTACTCGGAGCAGTGCTTGGAACTGCGGTTCCATTACTCGCAGCTGATGCTGCCGGTGATGCGGAAGAACTTTCACCATTTGCTGCCGCTTTAATCTCTTTTTGCATTTTCTGATAATACTGTTTAAAGGTGGCATCCTTTTCCAATATATCGGACATGCTTTTGTTTACTTCCTGCTTCAATTTCTGAATTTCTTCGTTCTTATCTGCCAGGTTAATAAACTCCACTTCGGAATTGTCCAAAGCACTAAAGTAAATGACATACTTTCCTTCGGATGTTATTTTAACATAATACTTGGTCAAACAAGGAACCCAGCTTTCAATATTCTTTAACTTCATGTTATACTTTACATAAACACGATACGAATCCATTTCCTCATTTTTAATGCAATAACAATCAAAATCCTTATAGTTTTCCACATAACTGGCTAATATCGTATAGCGATCTTTTGGAATTCTGCTTGGATCACTGACTAACTCGCTTAAAGCGTCCATATTGACGGACTTTTTAGCATTAAAGTAATTTTCAATCAGTTTATTAATGTCTTTGTTCTCGTTTAAGTTCAAATCTGCTGTCTGTGCATTCTGATTCGGACTTCCGTTATCCAAAAAGACAAGTGCTACAAATCCAAGTGCCATAACAACAATGGATGCAATGATGACCATTTTCTTATATTTTAATTTCATAGTATATTCCAGCTTTCTATTGTAATTCGTTTTACCCTATAACAGTATAGCAATTTTTGGTGTCTTTGTCTATTCTTTTAAGCTATTTTTTATCTGCCCTAAAATGAAATTTTAAATTCCACTTCCCCACGGGTCGGTGGAATTCAGTCCTG
>ENA-OPWC01000220-OPWC01000220.1-human-gut-metagenome-genome-assembly--contig:-NODE-220-length-52261-cov-4.164349_pt1 | contig 52261 bp, 48 predicted proteins | sample MGYA00241504_ERZ502000 | MGnify/ENA primary metagenome ERZ502000 (study PRJEB25962, sample SAMEA2042005) | human gut metagenome | biome: human gut; feature: human-associated habitat; material: faeces...
CAATAAGACCCTTATCACGGAAAATATCAACGCAAATATGCAGTTTGCAATAATTCATACTGTCGCCTGATATTTTCATGAAAAGATTATCCAACGTAATATTCTTAACTGCACTTATGTATTTATATACGCCGATAAGCTCCTGCCTTGTCGGGATTATTTTTCTTATAAAACTTGCAGGAAGCTGTTCCCCGCGCATGAGTTTTTCATAACAATCCTTTGCCGCAAAATATCTTTCCTGTTTTACTCCACTCAATCTATGATCGATAACTCTTATGGATATGGACTCACGGTTATTGAACACATTTATTCCAAGCTCCACGAGCATATCAAGCTTATCGCCAACTGCGAAACAAGCTTTTTCAGGTGCAAGGGAGAAAATAAGAGCCTGTCCTCTATAGCTTCCGTATGAAAACTCGATCTTTGTATGCTTGCCCTGTGACAGCGGTATTATCTTATCTACTCTTACTCCAAGCATTGCAAAAACTGGAACAGGGTTCTCTGCACCAAAAGGCTCCATTGCGGCAAGACCCTTTACATTATCAAGGTTGATATCCTGCGGCATAAGAAGCTTATCCGCTATAAGCTCAACGCTAGGGAATTTCTCCATAGGATCGCTGTATTCATACACCATTTGAGTGAACTTTTCAATGTTCTCAGCCTTCAGCGACAGACCTCCTGCACACTCATGTCCACCAAATTTATCAAGCAGCTCTCCGCAATGCTGAAAACACTTGAATATATTGAAGCCCTTTACGCTTCTCGCAGAGCCTCGTGCGTTTCCATCATCATCAATGGAGATTATAACATTCGGCTTTCCGTAAAATTCCAAAATGCGTGAAGAAACAATGCCAATAACTCCGTGATGCCAGCCCTTGCCTGAAAGCACAAGCACTCTATGGTCAAGAGTTTCAGGGTGAGCGTTTATATAGTTTACTATTTCTGTCATTATCTCTGTTTCCGTCTGCTTGCGCTGGGCGTTAAGATTTAAAAGAGTGTCAACATAATTCTCAGCGTCCTCCGGGTCTTCGCTGAGAAGCGTTTTTACCGCTGTAAGTGGTGAGCCAAATCTGCCCGAAGCGTTTATGACAGGGGCAATCCTAAAAGCAATGCCTGTTGAGTCAAGAGCATTTCTATCAAGCTTTGCTTTATCTATAAGATAGTTTAGTCCCAATATTTCGGTGTTTGCAAGATATTCAAGACCACGCTTGACAATAGTTCTGTTTTCCCCTGTGAGTGGCACAACGTCCGCAACTGTACCGATAGCACAAATGTCGGCATACTGTTCCATAACAGTGTCATAACTGCCGCCGTCAAGTGCAGCACAAAGCTTGAAAGCTACACCAACGCCTGCAAGGTCTTTGTATGACGAAGGACAATCTGCACGATGTGGATTAACGATAGCCCTTGCCCTCGGAAGCTTCTCAGGCGGCTGGTGGTGATCTGTGATAACAAGTTCCATATAAAGCTCAGCAATACGTTCAGCTTCCTCAACCGCGGAAATGCCGTTATCCACAGTGACGATAAGCTTAACACCCTTTTCTGCAAGCATTTCAATAGCTTCCATGTTCATGCCATATCCAGCCTCACGCTCAGGAATATAGTACATAACGTTTGCGCCCATGCTTTCAAGATAGTTGTAAAGTATAGTGGTGGACGTAACTCCATCGCAGTCATAGTCACCGTAAATACAAATAAGGTCATACTGATCAACCGCCTTGTTTATCACTTCGGCGGCTATAGCCATATCCTTTATAAGAAAAGGATCACTAAGTTCTTCTCCTTTAAAAAAATCAGCAAGGCTGTCAAAGTCAGTGAACCCCCTTGAAGTCATAACGTCTAGGGTAAGGCTTTTCAAGTCACACTTGTTCATAAACTCTGCAGTTTTCACAGGGTCAGGTCTGTTTATTCTCCATTTTTTCATATAGAAATAGTCCTTTACGCAAATTTACATTCATTATTCATTATACCACATAAGCTGCCTTTTTTCAAGTAGCATCAAGAAAAAGTGTGAAATTTTAGGCATAAAAACAGCACCGCAGAAAACCCCGCAGTGCTGAAATATGGATCTATTATTATTTTGTCGTAGAAACTGCAACAGCGTTTCTGCCATATTTTTCATTACCTGTTGGTTTATCACCTACAGGACTGAATGTTGGAACGATCTTTTCGACCATTTCAACGATATTTTCGTCATTGTTATAGCTTGCACGAGCAAGCTCTCCAAGCTGACCAAGGAACGTTTCTGTGTCAAACGGTATAGGCTTTCCGATATGGATAAGCTCATTGTCCGTTTTCATCATGCCCTCCTCTGCCATAAGCTTCTCCTCAAAAAGCTTCTCGCCAGGACGCAGACCTGAGTAAACTATCTTGATATCTACATCAGGCTTATATCCTGAAAGTCTGATAAGATTTCTCGCAAGTGTGTCTATCTTCACAGGCGCACCCATATCAAGGACAAATATCTCGCCGCCCCATGCGTATGTGCCTGCCTGAAGAACAAGGCTCACAGCCTCAGGTATAGTCATGAAATATCTTATGATATCAGGGTGAGTAACAGTAACAGGACCGCCTGCTTCTATCTGCTTTTTGAACAGTGGGATTACAGAGCCGTTGCTTCCAAGAACGTTTCCAAAACGAACTGCAACAAACTGTGTGCCATTTCTGTCCTTATTGCCAACGCTTTCGATCTTAACCGCTTCACTGCTCTCTATATTATCAACAGCTATCTCGTCTATCGGATCGTTCTCAAGCATACCATCTGTCATTTCATCAACGTGTGCATGGAGCATAGGCAGAAGATCTGTTCTGCCTGCCTTGCTGATAGCGTCCATGCTCTGGATGACCATTTCGCAGAGTCTTTTACTTGCACCCATAATATTAGTAGGGTTTACAGCCTTATCAGTGCTTATAAGCACAAATCTCTTTGTGCCATGCTTCAAAGCGGCATAGGCTGTCTTGTATGTACCAACAACATTGTTTTTGATAGCCTCATTAGGGCTTGTTTCCATAAGCGGGACGTGCTTATGTGCTGCAGCGTGATAAACGATATCAGGCTTGTATTTTTCAAAAACGTCATTGATACGTCTGCTGTCACGAACAGAGCCGATAAGCGTCACAAGATTGAGTTTACTGCTATATTTACGTTTAAGCTCCTGCTCTATTTCATAAGCATTGTTTTCATAAATGTCGAATATGATAAGCTGTTTAGGCTCATGACCTGCTATCTGTCGGCAAAGCTCGCTTCCGATAGAGCCACCACCACCTGTTACCAAAATGGTCTTACCCTTAAGGTGCTGGAATATCTCGTCCATGTTTACTCTTATAGGCTCTCTTCCAAGCAGATCCTCGACTGCAACAGGCTTCATCTTGCTGAGAAGCACCTCACCATTTGTTATCTGATAAACGCCTGGAAGCTGTTTCATCTCACAGCCTGTTTCCTTACAAATATTAAGGATATCCCTTTTGTTCTCAGGTGATGCAGTTGGAATTGCAAAAAGGATCTGATCAATATTATACTTTTTGACGCTTTCCATAATGCAATCACGGCCACCAACGATAGGAACTCCTCCGATATTTCTTCCCCACTTATTTGGGTTATCATCGATTATGCAGAGTGGTCTTGCATTTGCACGTTCTGACATCGTAAGCTCTTTAAGGATCATCTGACCCGAAGCACCTGCACCAATGACCATTGCATTATGCACTGCCACCTGATTTGTTACCTGTTTTGCTCTTAAAAGGGTGACATATCTATAGGCAAAACGCACTGCCGTTATAAGCACGAACTGAGTTCCCGCTCCTACTATATAGTAAGCCACAGGCATTCTCATGAAGAGTAATGTAATACCCACAGCCTGGAATATGGTAGTAACTATCGAAGCCAAAAATATCCTTGACAGTTCGCCAATGCTAGCAAATCTCCACAAACTATTATAAAGCTTGAACACAAAAAACACCACAACACAGAAAGCTGTATATATTGGAGCAAACTTTACATAGGCAAGCATATACTCTTTTGGTATTGCAGAAAAAGTAAGGTCAAATCTGATGAAAAGTCCGAAAATGTAGGATAGATTTACGGCAACAATATCATAGAAACACAGAAAGAATGCAATAAGCATCCAATGCTTTATCTTTTTGTTTTTCCACACCTGAACTGTGTTTTCGCTTGTTTTCTCCATAAATAAAACATACCTCCGCTCAATTAAAGCAATGAATAAGATCACACCATGGCCACCCCTCAATGGCACAGTGCAGGCTATTTATAATATCATCAATATTTTTTCTATACTTAAAAAGCAAACATTCTTTCTTCGTCAGCCATAGCAGACATGAGTACTTTATCAGAACGTCTTATATTTTCACTTCCAGATCTTTTAGCTATAAGATCAAAGTTAGGTTTTCTATCATCAATATTATGAGCATCGCTTCCAAAGACAAAATCTCTGCCACTTGAAATAAGCTTATTAACAAAACGTCTTGTGGAAAAATGCTCAAAAGCTTCTGCATTTATCTGAAAAACTGCATCCACAGACATCAGACTTTTCAGATCTGACTTTGAATAAACGCCCATATATCTATGTACATGGGCGATTATCGGAATAAGCCTTCGAGAATTTGCTATCTCGTCTATCTCCTCGACGATCCAACTGTTATACTGAGTGAATGGTGGTTCAAGAAGAATAAGTCGTGTTCCGCTGATACACAGCTTTTCAAGTTCTCCTAATACGCTGATGCCCTTTTCTATAGCCACCTCAGCACCAATATGTATATCCTTCACGGCAGGGTCAGCCGCCATGAGCTTCTCATAAGCATTTTGCCGTTTGACAAGATAACTGTCTAAAGAAGCTTCCCTGTGCATATAAAAATGTGGTGTTGCAACAATTATACCTATGCCCTGCTGTTTCATCATTTTTATCATTTTAAGTGATGTTTTGATGCTGTCAGAGCCGTCATCAATATTCGGCAGTATGTGGCTGTGATAATCGGTAGTCAATCTAACATCTCCATGTCATTTAACTTTCGGCAGAAGCATCTTTCCCACCGTATTTATAGCTGTAGTCATATTTATACTTGTAGCTATACTTGTATCCGTAATGAGAACCGTTCTTTGCGGAAATATCATTAAGAACGAACCCAAGCAGATTGCAATCGCCTATCTCAAGCTTCTTCATAGACTCCTCTATCTCCTGATATGTAGTTCCGCCATATCTTGCCACAAGAAGAACGCCTGCGACCTCGTCTGCAAGGCTCATTACGTCAGTTACAGGAAGCAGCGGGGTTCCGTCGACAATAACATAATCATACTTATGCTGAACATATTCAAGCAATTCACGCATTTTCTCAGAAGCAAGAAGCTCTGACGGGTTTGGAGGCAAAACGCCTGATGTAAGAACAGCAAAATTGCCATTCTTGGTTTCATGCACACACTTATCAAATGTGCTTTCACCACTCAGTATTGTTGAAAGTCCAACATTGTTTTTTAACTTGAAGTTTCTGTGCTGAACAGGTCTTCTCATATCAGCGTCAATAAGAAGTACCTTATTTTCTGTTTCAGCCATTGAAGCTGCAAGGTTTGCAACTGTTACAGACTTACCCTCACTTGGATTAGGGCTAGAAACGACAACTATCTTATTTCGTGTTGTAGAAAGTGTAAACATAAGGTTTGTACGCATTGTTTTGTAGTTCTCTACAATATTAAACGGTATATCCTTATTATTGAACAGAAGCTGTTTTTTTCTGTCAGCAGAAGAACCTTCATCCTTTTTAGAAGTCTTTCCGCCAATATTCATTATCTCACCAACGATAGGCTTCTGATAAATGTCGCCAAGCTCATCAGAATTCTTTACAGTGTTGTCGAAGAAGTCGATAACAAGTATCACTAGAACAGCCACCATCAAGCCACCAACAAAGCCAAGGGCAACATTTTTAGTGGTGTTAGGAGAAACAGGTGTATTGTAAACTTCAGCATCACCTATCTTTTCAACTGAGCCTGCACCGATAACTCTTATAAGAAAGCTTGGAGCGACGTCAGCCATGATGTTACAAAGGTCAGAAGAAAGCTTTGCATTGGTTGTTGTGGCAGTTATCTGAAGTACCTCTGTCTGATTTACAGCGGTCATGCTATAAGCATTTCTCAGGCCGTCATTTGAAACCCTGCCGCTCGTTACAGTAAAATAAGGAGCAAGCTGTTCAGGAGTATACATCTCAAGAAGCTTATCGCTTACCTCGTTCATTACCGGGTCATCAGTAAGTATAACAATATAGGTCTGTACCAATGACTTTGAAGCGTTAATATCCTGTAAGTCAACATTAGTCTTATCTTGACCCGTTGACTGATTATCAGCACTTTTAACATACATTGAAACGTGTGACTGATACTGCTTACTCATAACAAATTTTGATACGAAAAGGGCCAGTATCGCACACACTATTGAAGCGGCAACGATATACCAAACCTTTCCGAGAAGAAGTACCAGAAGATCCTTGATAGTGTAATTTTTTTTCATTTGAATTATTCACCCTATTGTTGATATTTTCGTTATTTTCCCAAAAAATAAACCGTACAATAATAATTTTATCACATTCTATTCAAAAAGTCAACTTTAAACGATACGTTTTTTTGTATTTCAACAAAAAAATGGTTTTTTGTTATAACATACAATAAGATAAACTAAATCAGCCAAGTATTTGTTGGAAAATCATATAAGCTGACAGCTTAATTTAACAATTATGAACGGCACTGTAAAAGCCGCCATTACAGCCGTTCCAAAACTATTTACCAGTCCTTGTATCATAAGTATGCCGAAATTCATGACAGATTGCTGAACTGAGGCAGCGGTCGGCATTCGCACCACTTCACCAAAACTGCAATCCTTCCAAGATTTTTTCTTGAAGGATAGTCGCAAAAGAGGTTCTTTGGCGAGAGTGTAAAAGCAAAGTCCCACACCTGCCAGGATAATTCTAACATGATCAGATGTCAACAACATTATTTTCATTGGAGTATGCAAAAGTTTCAAAATCTCATCGGAAAAGCACAATGTGATAGGCTCTGTCACCAAAGTAACAGAGCCTATCATCAGAAATGATATGTTCAGACAGCCTTTCAGGCGGCGTTCATTTATTTCACCGAAACAATAAGAAACAAGCGAGCCACAGCCCATGCACAGACCTATTATGATCGAATAAAGAAAAGTCGTGAGGGTGTATGTGCCGCCCACAGCCGCAAGGGCATTTTCGCCAAGAGATCTGCCAACAATAAATGTGTCGGCAATTTTATACACCTGCTGGAGCAGATTTCACAGTATCATCGGGCTTGAAAAAGCAAGAAGCAAGCTTATGATACTGCCGTTTGTAAGATCTCTTTTCATTATCGTTCTATCTCGATACTCATACAGTTTGTACCACTAAGCTGACAACTAAGTTCATCAGGCTGATGCGTACCGACATAGAGGGTGAATTCCTTTGCAAACTGTTTTCTCTCGCCGATATCTGACACTGTTGAGAAAGCTTTGTCAGGTATTTCGATTTCAACATCAAGCTTTTCACATTTTTTGACAAAAATTCTCTTGAAGCCGCACAGCACAGGATAAGCCGGAGCATTATCACAATGTGATTTAATGTAAAGTTCGATAACATCACAAGTATCGGCACCGTTATTTTCTACCTCTACATTGACTTTGCCATCGTCATAACTAAGCGATGTAACAACAACATCTCCATAAGTAAGACCATAGCCGAATGGATAAAGAATGTTATCCCTCGTGTACCTATATGTTCTATCAGACATAGCATAATCAGTAAAGCAAGGTAGCTTGTCGGCGCTATTATAGAATGTAACAGGCAGTTTTCCTGATGGCGACACTTTACCAAAAATAATATCCGCAATAGCCTTGCCGCCCTCTGAGCCCGGATACCATGCGTGAATAAGAGCGTCACAATCATGCTCGATATTTATTGAGCTTCCTGCCGCACATACCACTATCATAGGCTTGCCGATCTTTGCGACACGCTTTATAAGCTCACGCTGACTTTCAGGAAGTCTTAGATCGTTCTTGTCACCTGATGAAAACTCATTACCTGTGTCGCCCTCCTCGCCCTCAATAGTGGCGTCAAGACCAACGCAAAGTATCACAACATCAGAATTTGCCGCTGCCGCCTCAGCTTCGGCGTATCTATCCCCTGCCTGTGCAAGACCCGATACTCTGTCCTTATACAAGTGACAGCCTTCAGCATAAAGCACCCTGCCCTCAAATGCGTCCTCGATACCCTCAAGGAAAGTAACATACCTGTCGGCTGTGCCGTTATAATTGCCCTCTAAAGCCGCTCTGCTGTCGGCATTTGGTCCTATTACAGCGATAGTTGATATTGATTTTTTGTCAAGCGGAAGAATACCCTTGTTTTTGAGCAGCACCATGGACTTCACTGCACACTGGTAGGATACAGCTTTATGCTCAGGGCAGGAAACAACGCTGTATGGTATGTTGTCATATTCCGTTGACTTGTCAAACATGCCAAGTCTTATGCGAGTTCTCATAAGAGCAACACAGGAAGCCCGGATTTCATCTTCTGTCACAAGCCCCTTGTCAAGAGCAGAAAGCAAGTGTACATACGTACAACCGCAGTTCACATTACAACCTGCTTTAAGTGCCATTGCGGCCGACTCTACAGGAGAAGACGTCACCATATGGTGTTCGTGGAAATCCCTTATCGCCCAGCAATCAGAAACAAAATAGCCATCAAAACCCCATTTGTCGAGCTTGCCCATTAGAAACTCACTAGCACATGACGGCTCGCCATTCACACGGTTATACGCACCCATTACACCCTCGACCTTTGCTTTTTTTACAAGCTCCTTAAAGGCGTAAAGATAGGTCTCTTCAAGGTCTTTCCAACTAACCTCTGCATTAAATTCATGGCGAACAGCCTCAGGTCCGCTATGTACTGCAAAATGCTTTGCACAAGCGGCAGTTTTCAGTACCTTGCCACTGCCCTGCAAGCCTTTTACATATGCCTTGCCGCACTCTGCGGTAAGATAAGGGTCTTCACCGTAAGTCTCATGACCTCTGCCCCAGCGTGGATCTCTGAAAATATTTATATTAGGTGCCCAAAGGGTAAGACCCTTGTATATATCCCTGTCATCACGCTTTGAATACTCATTATACTTAGCACGAGCTTCTGTGGAGGTTATATCTGCCACTTTGAACACAAGGTCGGTGTCAAACATAGCCGCAAGACCTATTGCCTGTGGAAACATGGTGGCCACACCGCTTCGTGCAAGCCCATGGATACCCTCATTCCACCAGTTATAGGCAGGAATGCCGAGCCGCTCAACAGCAGGAGCGTCATATCTAAGCTGTGAAGCCGCCTCCTCTACGGTCATTTCATTTACAAGTGCTTCAGCTCTTTCCTGAGCTGAAAGGCTTTCATTGAGATAATTTTTCATATATCCTCCTTGCACATTACGTCAATTATATCATACAAAAAAATTATACACCATGACATGACATCGTGTCAAGACGTATAATTATAATAATTAATGTAGAAATTATATCTAAATGCTTTGAGATCAGCTTTGACAAAAATCATAAAAGCACCAAAACAGTAATGTTATAAGTCTTTTATTTGAGAATGCTGAAAATCTTTTGCATCTTCCAGCAATATACAATTATATGAAACAGCGCATATACGCACTTATACATAACTATTTCAAATCATCGTAAAAATATTTGCTTTTTTCTGAAAAAAATACCAATAAAAATATTGACAATCGAATTTTAATAGTGTATAATATTGTTATAAGAAAATATTACGAAAGGTGATAGGTGTTATGAAAAAGATATTTAAGTCAATTTCGGCTTCTGTTACTGCGTTCATCATTGCTTCAACAATGGTTGTAAGCGCATCAGCAGCTTCTTCTGCCGATGTTGTTTCTGCAGCTAAATCAGCAGGTGTTCCTTCTAACCATGTATCAGAGCTTAAGAACTACCTTGATTCTCACGCTTCAAAGTTCAGCTCTGCTGACTATGATTACATGGTAAAGGCTCTCTCTGATTGTGGTGCTACATATGTTCAGCCTGTTGCTGACAAGCTTTTTGGTGCAGGAACAGATCTTGCTTCACTAACAAACGATCAGCTTAGACAGGTGTTTAAGGAAATGGGCGAGGATAGCAGAAAGGCTATTGCTGATGCTTGCGTAGCTACAGGTAAACACTTTGGTGTTACTATCAAGGTAGACGAGCTTACAAGCAAGGATTGGAACGTTCAAGTCGTTGATTCAGATGGCAATACAAACATTGGAACAAACACAGGTAACGGTTCACTTAATACTGGTGCAAACAGCATGACAGCTGTTCAGGTTGTTGCGGTTCTTACACTTGCTCTTAGTGCATTTGGTATTACAGTAGCTGTTAAGAAGAACAAAGAGTGCTAAGATATGGTCAGGAAAGAGGTTAAAGCTTCCTCGTCTGACGCAAACAAACTGAAAAAAAATAAGAGGACGTCAGTGGCTGTAATGGTCTTGACGCCTCTTTTAGTTTTGGCTCTTTGTTTGTCTATCATGACGCTGGTAAGTTATAAAAAATTCATAGAGCTGCAAGGATATGCAGCAATAGCGTTCAATGAGAACGCTCATTTGAAAAACCCATCAGAGGATAATAAATACAGAAATGCAGACGCACTGCCTATGAAGGGATTAACAAAAGTCACAGTGCCAGATTCTGATAAAAAGACGGAACAGCATGAGATAATCTATCCGTACTACGGCGACAAATATGCCGAGCTGACCGTAAAGAATGATAAGGCAGGCATTGACAAAGAGCCTGTTTACTGGGGAGACTCTGATGATCTTCTAGCAAAAGGTGTTGTGCAATCTAACTATTCTGCATATATAGGTGCTACAGGCAGAGTTGTCCTTGCGGCACATAACCACACTTATTTCAGATATTTACCTAATATTCTAGTGGGTGATCAAGTGATACTAAAAACGGATTATGGCAAATTTACTTATGAGGTCACAGAAACTAAGGTACTTCCAGACACAGATACCTCCCTTTTGTATTATGACGTGACCGCAGATCCACCTGTAGATGATCTGATACTCTACACTTGCTGGAACAATGGATATATGGGTCTTTCAGATCAGAGGCTTTATGTTATCTGCAAAGTCGTAAGCAAAGAATATAAGAATTAGGAGGGTAAGATCTGTGAAAAACAAAAAACTATACAACTACCTGCCTAATCTGATAATCTCGCTGTTTTTGGCGTTTATATTCCTTGCGCTGTCACTTCTGTTTGCGGCAGACAATATTTTCTTTGAACCGACAACCTATACGAACAGTATGCACAAGATAAAAATCGAGGACACGGCTTTTCAGGAAATACAGACATATTGTGAACAACAATATGCCTACACTGGTGTTGAAGCTGATACCCTGAAGAAGTCGATTAACAAAACTGATGTATCAAACGCTATTTATAGCTATGTTGAAGATACTTTCAGTTATATTCTTGGCAAAAAGAGTGGACTTCCTGAGTTTAAGGCAGACTTTACGCTTTTTGAAAAGAATATCTCAGACGATTATACAAAATGGGCTAAAAAAGAAGGCGTTGAATATACTCAGGAACTTGAAGACATAAAGCAGAAGACAATAAAAAATGTGGAACAGGCAATTGAATCCGACCTTGACGTTATGCTTTTGAGCCATATAAATAAACCTAATGGCATTTCCACAAAGCTTAAAGATCTGCTTGTGCTTGCGAGAAAAATAAGGATAGCTCTTATTGCAACGGCTGTTATATTTATAGGCGTTACGGCAGCAGTAAACAGAAAGCATATATGCGGTTTGCTTTATTGGGTAGGTACTTCACTTTTCTGTTCCTCAATGCTCATTCTTGTTCCGTGTGCTATCCTAAAGGGTACAAAATATTATGATGGGCTTGCGATACATAATGACACTGTGTATAATGCACTCACAAGATCCATGTATGGCTTAACTGACAGCCTTATTAAATTATCGACAGTTACTCTCGCAGTGGCAGTTCTTTTTATGGCACTTTTTGCGTTGATAATCAATCTGACAAAGTTCAAAAAGAAAGAAAAATGCTAAATTTATCAGACCCCTGTTTTAAATAGGGGTCTGTTTTTTTACAGATGAAACAATTCCATTTAATAGTCGTCAATAGTTTAAAAATATGATTAAAACGTTATAATAATATTACGATATATGCAGTTCGTTGATATAGGTATATAAAAGAAGATGGAAAAGATTTTTGGCAAGGCAACTTATCATAATGATAGTTATGTCTTAAAGAAGTCATGATGGACGTTAAAAAGCCGCAGAAAAGTATATAGTTGTCCCCTCCAAAGTGAATGCTTTGGAGAGGATTCTTTTAAAACCAATATAATTAAATACGCTTTTCAAACATGACTTTGCATAATTCAGTTTCATCACCACAAACATCTTGTGTTTTGCTAACTTCAACAAAACCACATTTTTTATATAACCCTATAGCAGATAAATTATCAGCAGTGGTCTGCACTCGAACAAATCTTTTACCTTTGTCATGCAAAAAGCTATTAGCAAACTCGACCGCAAATGTTCCAACGCCATAATACTGATATTTTGGCTCAACGGCAAGCATTGAAATATAACCAACTTCAGCGTTTTCTAGTCCGTTGATTTTCAGCCAGGCAACAGGCATAAGTCCTCGACATATCAGAAAATTTTCCTCATCTGTATCATTATTCAAAATCGACTTACACCACTCGTCATAGGATATTTTATCACCGTGTAAAGCCTTCAAATTTCTGTTGTAAAGATTGGCTACTATCTTTACATCAAGTTTTTCTCGTACAGTCACAGCGTTGTAAATTTGTCCAAACTGCTTTTCAAACATCAGGTCACCATTATTTATCAGATCATTAAACGTCTGATATGGTTTTTCAGTAAAGCCAAGCTTTTTCTGCAACTCAAGTGACGATGTGTTTTGTGGATCAACATAAGTTCGTACAGTTTTACAGCCCTTGTCTTTCAGTACATCAAAGGCTGTTGTAATCATTTTCTCCGCAATATGCTTGCGACGGTGGTTTTCCACAACAAACAGATCACCATAATACCAAAGTGTAGGGTCATCAATATTTTGTATACAACATAGCCTTCCCACAAAATCGCCAGAACTACTTTGTGCTATCACATTAAAATAGTCTGTTTCTGACTTGAAAAAATAAAGCATAGTTCTCAATCCTGCAATGTCAGGTTGCTCCCAAAGAGAATTAGAAATCTGCAAAGCAAGATTTTCTGATAAATACTCACTTGTCCGTATCGCTATGATCTCAGTATTTTTTGTGCCCATAAAACTCCTCATTTCACAAATATAAAAGTGTTCCCGAAAAATCGAAAACACTTAAATTCATTATTCACAAAAGAAGTTAGAACACAAAGCAGTGTGAATGATAGATATTTTCGACTTTTCTGTTACGAATATTCATATCATTCACCTGCCTTTCAACTCTGTTTTTTTGATACCAAATGGATGTACGATTGCCCGATATAGTAAAGCCGACCTCATGAACGCAGTATGGTGAGGCTATGGAGTAGATGACACGGTTCTATTTAATCTAAGTATAAAGATATAACCAAGCGACGCACAGTTGTAGTAAATGTGGTAGTATATATAATTCAGTCATTTATTTTTTATTGTATTATTTATACAATAGATTTTATGGTTACGCTTTAATTCACAACATTCAGTTAAATTGTATGTAAAACTAAACGAACTACTTCCAGGATATTTTCGTCCTAACAATGTACTACCTACTTTTTGCTTTCCTCCGAGAACAGTCCATACAACATCTAAATTGTTATTTTTCAGAAAATTTATAAGGTAATTCTTTTCTATAAATATGGTATTATTATCTGCATTAATTATTACAGTTTTGCCTTCTGAGTTATATCCAAACAGACCGTTCCACGATAGTTTCATCATATCAAATAATTGTTTAGTTGGAAACATATATGAATTATCATCATTTATTTCACAAAAAGAAGAATCCTTTTCAGTTAAAAAATCATTAACCGTTGTAATCAATTGACACGGTGGTGAAGTTTTCTCTCTGAAACTGAAACCATCATCCTGTGAAAAATAATTAATCATAGTAGGACTCCAAGGGTATTCACCAATACAACATTCGTATAATTGTCCGTAACCTTCTGGCATCCATCGACCATCAAAATCTTTGTTATTAAACCATAAAAGTAATTCTTCTTTAGTATTTTTTTGATATAAGTATGTCCTTACCTGTACCCACACTTCACGATATTCTTTATCACATGTTTCTTTAGTTGATAAATACCCTTGAAGCATATAATATTCTTCTTTATTAAAGGAATATTCTATAAATTCTAAAATGTACTCTTCTATATCATCTTTTTCAAACCATGCCATATCTTCTGATTTCTGGCACCTATAAAAAGGATATTTGAATTCAGGACCTTTAAAATCATTAACACGAGATAGCCTTGTAAGATCTATTTCTCTGAAATTATTTCCTTGTTCTGGTGCAATGGTTTTGTAATCATCGTAACTATATCTTGGAGCATATGTATAATTATCAAATATATTACCCATTTCACGATACAAATATATCTTTTGATATTTCTTTCCTATTCTTTCTACTTTTTCATCCCGTGATCTTAATGAACCATATTTGTAGTCTATATACTTATCATATTTTTGGCAAATTTCATAACCACTTCGGATCATGTCTTCATAAATCATAGCACCAACATCTTCTTTATTAATACCGTAGTCTTCAACATCAAAAGGAATAGTATATTTTACAAAATCACTTTCCTGACAATTCCAAAACAGGCGTATATCCAAATCTTTATTATTTTTGATAAAATCATAATTGACTTGATGAATTGGGCTGTGATATTTTGGTCTAACACATGAAACGTCTTCTTCACCACACCACCCATTGTAGTAAGCAAATTCAAAAATATTTCTTAAATAATCGCGTATTAAAACATTCTGTGGCCATTTATCTAAGGAAATAATGTTGGACTTAATATAGTTAGAAATTAATATATAATAATCATAATTTTTAATTAATATTATAGTTGAATAAGCTGACTGCCATATTCTCTCATGTATATAATCATCATCAACATCCTTAAAATCATAGATAATTTTTATTATAGTTTCAGGATAAAGCCTGAATAAATTCAGTAAACCTTTACTTGCCTTATCTCTTAACATAATATCATTGCTGCCAGTAAACCAGCACAGAACAATTTCCCATAAAAAAACATTTTCTATTTTGAAGATAGAGTTTTTTTCCATATTTATAGCTCTTTCACATAAATCTGAAATTACTTTTTCCTGATCATATTGATCCAGAATAATAGGATATAGAAAAAGATCTCTTTGATAGGGTATCATGTTTTTTAATATTTCATGTAAAAAAGAAGCATTAAATATAAAGTTATTTTTTAGCGAAACTGCTAATAATCCTATTATTGTTCTTCTTCTAACATTTTCATCGAGAGAAGTAATAGCTTTCTTTATTTCAATTACAGTTTTTTCATTTACTTCATCAGGCTTTCTCCAATAAAGTCCACTAATAAATGAATCTAATACTTTTGCGTCTCTTTTATTATCTAACTTACTAATAAGTTCTTCTTTATTATTTTGAAAGTATAATATTTGAATCATTTCAAGGGTTCCAAGAGTAATTTCATTATTTATCACAGCATTAAAAATTGTTTTCTCATCGTTATTGGATAGTGTTTTGGCATAATAGTATTCAAAAAACTTTTGATAAGCAAATGTTATTTTAGAATCATCGTCGTCAGATTCTCGCAAGAGGTTTTCGGATATTATTTGTTTGATTAGCCCAGACGAAATTTCTTTGATGTCCATTTCAGCCAATCTTTGTTTTACTAAGTCTTTTAATTCATTCCATAGGATATAATATCTTTTATTATCTGCCATTAACTTAGCAACAGAAATTAATATCTTAGGTACAACATTGTCTCTAATTGAAAAATATTCAGGATATTTATTTGTGATTGCCTTATTTTTTAAATCAAAAAAATCATTCATTAATTTATGAATATCTTCCACAACAATTGTCTTATCATCTTTTTCTTTTGCAATTTCACAAAGCATTTTTAAGAATAGTGGATTCATAAACTCTGGGACAAAAACAGAATTATAATTAATATTCACACCATAGTACACGCAGAACTCCCTAAGTGCCTCGCTTTCCATTTCACTAAACCCATCGTGCTGTAGTTTCAAATACTTTTCTATCTTTTCATTTTCAAGATATTCCTTAAGATACAGTGTACGACAGCTAATAATAATCTTGATATTCGAAAATGTTTCTAATTTGGCTGTAAGAAGCGGCAAATTGATGTTCCAATATGAACTATCATTCACTTCATTAATTGCATCTATACAAATTGGTACATATACATTGTTCTGTATTCCATATTCATTTAATATTGTAAAGAAATCCTCAATAGTTCCATTAAAATTAAAACGTTTTAATATAACATTATCAGCGGATTGTTGACTCTTGAACATCTCTCCAAGCAAAATAACAGCTGGAATATCTTTACTTATAAATTCATTTACTATATCACAAAGTAAATGAGTTTTACCTATTCCACCTTTCCCAGTAATTAAAATAGCACTTTTTTCTGTACCTGAAATAAGATCAGTATTTAACAATTTTATTATTAACGGAATCTGTTTAATAGCAGAATTCAATTCATCTAGATAATAAGTTGGATTAATTGAATTATACGTTGCCATAAAACCTCTCCAACTTTTGTTGTTATAAGTTCCTTTACCATGTGTTATCTCAAATTGATTTTTCTCAAGCTCAAAAATATTTACAAGTTTATTTTTGTATTCAACTAAACTACTATTTATCCTTGTCAATTCATCTACCTTAACATTCTCATTGTCATCTAAATACTGGCAGTAATTTTGTAATTTATCAATAATAATACTGATTTCTTCATTACTATTGTAACTTAACGAATCATCTTTTAAGTAATTTAATAAATATGTAACGCATTGATTTATATTCAATTGTATTTTTTTCAATATTTCTAAAGACTCATCTTTTTTTAGTAACGAGCACAAATAACTATATATACCTGTTTTTACATTTAATGTTTTACTGTATCTGGGGCCAACCATGGAAATAACTTGTCTAAAATCATCTCTAAATATATCCATGTTTAGAGATCCTTCATGAATAGCAGCGATTTTTCTACTAATTATTTGTATTTTACTACAATCTAAATTTTGTTTTATGTAACTTACAGGAATTGATTTAATTTCTTCACTACTATTTTGTGCAACAACAATGCCTACAATATTTCCCCTAATTAAAAGTGGAGAGCCTGATAATCCTTCATAATTTTGCAGACGGCTTCCTTCATTGATACTCAATAATAGATTGTCGTCATCAGACTTATGTGTAATCTTCCCATATAAAACAGTTTCTCCTTTGGTGAGTTTTGGAAATCCGACTACTCTACAGTTAAATCCTTCAATTTCATTATTGGCAGAAATTAAATCACAAACTAAATCATTCGTTGCATTTTCATTTAACTTAATAAAAACACAATCAATTCTCTTATTTATCGCTTCAACTAAATTCATAGTTTCCCCATTTATGTCATAATTATCGAGCCCTCTAAATACAACTTCTTTTTCTTCATAAGAATCTGAAACCACTTCGTCAGGAATAAAAACAACGTGTTTAGCTGTTACTACAATATCAGGACTAACAAGAAAGCCTGTTCCTACAACCTTTTCGTTTATTACTATTTGACCCACAATAAGTTTTTTCATAAAAAATTCCTTTCAATTGTATTTTTCTCGTCGCCCATAACAATGTCATAGTTATATTTATTCTTCCATTGAGTTTTATCAAGAAAAAGAGCTTTTTTTATAGGATAATTAAAAATAATTTTTTTAAATTTAGTATTTTCACAAATTAATGCAGCAAGTGTTTCTAAATCCGGATGATTGTATTTTTTCGAATTTGTGGAGCAGTAATATTCATCGGCTGTGTATCTATGAATAAATTCATGTGTGATATTAAATCGACTACCATGATGCGGTAACTTTATGGCCGAAAAATGATATTGATTGCCGACAATTTTTTTCAGCTTAGATAAAAATCTTTCATCTATAACTGAATCACCTAAGAATAAAAACTTTTTTTCATTGTATTCAAGAATAAAAGATATTGAACTTTTATTTACAATTGAACCGTCGGTCTCGGACAAATCACCTATATATTTTTTTAAATCACCATCCCCACAAATTTTATAGCTTTCCGGACTATAGTGCGATTTAATTCGCATCAATTGATATTCAAAGGCCTCTGTCATTTTGATTTTATTATTTACCCTAAACATGAAATTCTGGGAGACCATTTCTTTTTTCCATTGGTCTTCAAGAAGAACAATATCATCTATTGACGGACCTATTACTGAAATATAAATATTTTTAGCGATTTCGTATCGATCATATAGCGTATTATCGCAGATAAGTTTGCCTGAAGTGATTGTGTTTAATGCAATTTTATTCTTTGTAATAAGCACACCAAGGGACATACCACTGTTTATTCCTATTTTTTGTTGTGAATCAGAAATAACACCTTGAGAAATAATTTTGTCAATAATCTTAATATCTTCTTTCGTATATTCGTCTTTTTCCTTAGAATAAAACCGACTATCAACTACCTGTATCAATCCGTTATACCAAATCTCATTTATTAATTTTGAATAACTACTATTTAATAGCTTTACTAATCCTGAAATATGATCATTATCCATATGAGTACTTATAACCAAATTTAGCTTCTGATTCAACGCAAGTATATGAGCTACTTCTTTCTTCAAATATTTATCATATGTTTCAGATAATCCACCATCTATAAGTATATTTACATTCTCTACACTATCAATAGAAATTAGAATGCAATCTCCATACCCCGCTGGTAATAATTTGATTTTTAACATTTACTAATTCTCAACCTCTTTTTGTTGCAGTATTTTCAGCACACTAATCTATACCAAATATTTCGAACGTAGCTTTATTTGATTACTGATTTTCCACCTCATAATAGAAAAAAGTTATTAGCAAGATAAGAAATTAGCGATCATCTCTCTAATTTATACCCTATTATAAAAAACTAAGATTTTCTCGACAAACTAAGCAGAAAATGCTGACGACTGAAATAGATGTGCATCTCAAGTATAATTCATATGAACACTCATGCGACACCAACTAACATAACAGCAAAAAAGACATATGCAATAGATTTATTACAATTATAAACAAAAGCTACTTTCTAGCATAATTATACACCATTTAACAACATCTTTTCAATAGAATTCGTGCCATTTGAACAAGCAAAACGCATTTTCTATCTATTGCACAATCAGGAAACCATAGTTTTGTGCACGTTTTCAAATATATACATTATTATGACATATTTCGACAAATTGCATAAGAAAATCGACTTGTCATCAAGTCGATTTTCACCTCACTTCTTATTAAAATCCTCACATTTACGTACTTTTCTGCCCCTCACAATCAATAAAATCCTTCGCCAACTGCTCCGCCTCAGCCAAACTGTCCTCAAGTATCTCAAACCCTACCGCGGCAGTAAAATTATCGATCTCAACCTGTTCATTTTTATCTGCAAAGAGCTGTATTAAAAAGCCCTTACAAAGAATCTCATTCCCCTTCTTACCCACTCTTTGAATAGATCTGTCAGGCGTAATTCTCACATAAAAATCCTTGTATCTCATTTCGCCACCTCCTTAAAACTTCATTTGAAAATCATCATCTTCGTCAAATTCCTCGTCCATCTCTTCATCAAAACATTGTTCGCAAACCGACTTTTCAAGTGCCGCCCTCAGATAGCTTGTGTCCATACCGTTCGCCTCATATCCCTGATTTATGACGTTGTAATAATAACTGGTCGGCGGCGATATCTGTCCTTTGTTCATCAAGTACGCCATGCACTCTTTCTTTTCTCCGTCTACCTCTATCTCAAACAGTTCCTTGCGGTAAAGATTCGGAAAGCCCTCATACCTGTCAAGGCTGTGTTCGTCACGTCCGTCTATCTCCCATATGAGTATGGGGACTTCCGATTTATCATTCGGCACGATCGTCGCAACACCTCTGAATTCAAGCTCGTAGCCTTTAAGCATCTCCTTGCTTACGATCTTTGAATTTGGACAGCGATGTGCCATCTGTTCAAGGTTGATGTTGCTGCCATAGGCAATGTATAATCTTTTGTATTCCATTTTTTCCTCCTATCACATTGACATTTCAATGCCCATTTCTTCATCTTCTTCAAAGCCCTCACATTCGCTTTCTGACGGCTCAATGTGTTCTTCGGGTACATTTCCCACTTGTGTGCTGTTATCGCTTACAGGCTCGACACGCTGCTGACGTGCGGCTTGTCTCTCCGCTTCACGCTTTTCTTTCAGCTTTGCCCTTGCTGCAATGCCGTCCTCCGGATGCCTCCATGCAATATCGCCTTCCAGATGTTTCAGCAAGTAAGATCTGCAATTCTTGAATTCTTCACCTATCAGCCCCAGATTCAATAGCCATACCCGAAAGCTATACCGCATATTATCACTTTGAGAAACGTGCGGAGAACAATATTTCTTGGTCATTGCCGCATTTGATATTGCAAGTGCAAGAACTATCTGACTTCTTACCTCTCCTGCGTGGAGAGAACCGTTGTAAGCCCTTATCTCATAATGCCCATGCTGAAAAAAGCTGTGCAGATTGCAGATCACATATCGGCTGTTTGAATAATGCTGAAACTGCTCGCTCATTCTTCCACGATACCAAAGCTTTTTTATCTCCTCCATATCTTTGGGTTTCTTGCGGTTTATGTCCGCTATGAACTGCTTGTCCATCTTGTGACAGTAGCTTTCACGGGCTGATGATACCTGCAAAGCGTCCCACAGAAAGTTCTCCTTGCTTGCGAAGATGTTCACAAGATTTCGAATCTGCTGCGGTGTATAATCGTCTGCCGAAATATGAATATGCGTGCCTGCACAATATCTCGGACCGGTCACTCCGCCTGCTTTTCTAAGAGCTCGTACAACCTCCTGAAGTAGCGGAATATCCTCATATTCCAGAACGGGAGAATTGAGTTCCACGCTGTAAGATTTAGACGCATGTTCACCATTGGCATTGTAACAGTTGATACTTCCGTCGTACACAATAGACCAATCCCTGCTTTTAATATCTTTAACCGTATATTTATCATAAGTGCCACCCTCATGGACAACCTCTCCTCCCAGAACACCTGAAAGCGCTTTTGCCGCCTGACAGCGAGTTAAGCCTGTCATTTCTATCTCAATGCCAAAATTTCTTGTCTTTATCCCATCAAAATTGCCTGCCAAATAACCGCCTCCCAACAAAAACAGCCTGCAGATTTCTCCGCAAGCCGTAAATTTAATCGTTATTCAATTTCCGTTCTAACGTCGTATCCGCCCTTGAAAATCACCAATATTTCGGTCTTACTCAGTACTTTTATGCACTCGATTAATTTGCGTATCAGCACATTATCAAAGGTTTCCAACTCAAACTTTTCATGCTCTATCATATCCATAATTTCATCAAGTTTCGCCTGTGTTCCTTCTGAAGTTTTGTTCTGCAATTTCAGATTTTCAAGACGTTCGCTCAACTGCTGTTCTTCCGCATAAAGCTTTTCAAATTCACTGTCAAGCTTGTCCTCGTCGCAGCCGCCCGAAGCGATTAAGTCCACTAAATCATTTCTTGCTTGGTCGATTTCCCTAAGCCTTTTTTCGGCAGCTAAAATATCCTCCTGCCCCTGACATTCAAGCACAGAGCCGATATTTGCTTTCAAAATCCTCACAATATCATTTCGGCAGGAATAGTAATTGTTTATCGCCCGAATTATCGCCTTATGGAGCTGTTCTTCCTTGATCGTAGGTGAATCGGGGCAGTACTTTTTACCGTGTTCCAGACGGCTTATGCACCGCCAGACCACCTGCTTTTTGCCGTTTCTTGACCACACCCTGCGTCTGTATGGAGTTCCGCAGTGACCGCATATCAGCAGCTCGGATAAAGCATATTTTCCGCTGTATTTGCCTTGCTCAGTTTTGGTTTTATCGCTGATTTTACGCTTGGAAGTTCGCCTTGCAAGCTCCTGCTGTACTCGGTTGAACGTGTCACGGTCAACTATCGGCGTATGATGGTCTGTCACAAGATACATAGGACGTTCACCGTTATTTTTCACCACTTTGTGAGTTATGCAGTCCACCGTAAAACTTTTTTGCAGAAGTGCGTCGCCGACATATTTTTCATTTTTCAGAATACGCTGAACCTCGCCTTTACTCCAAATATTTTTGCCTGTAGCCGTCCTTCTGCCCTGAGCCATAAGCGTATCTGCGATATTTAAAAGCGTGTATCCGTCAAGGTACATATTAAAAATCAGCTTAACTGTTTCCGCTTCTTCAGGAACTATTTCAGGCTTGCCGTCTGCACCTTTTTTGTAACCGAGAAGATATTTATACTGAAACTGTACCTTGCCCTCACGGTAAGCTTTTTCTTTTCCCCAGCTTACATTTTTGCTTATTGACTCCGATTCTGCCTGAGCAAAACTTCCGTACAGAGCTATCATAAATTCAGAAGTCATTGTCATCGTATTGATGTTCTCTTTCTCGAAAATCACTCCGATCCCGAGGCCTTTCAACTGTCGCACATATTCCAAACAATCCACAGTATTTCTGGCAAATCTTGATATCGACTTGGTAATTACAAGGTCGATTTTCTTGTTTCTGCACATACGGATCATGCGATTAAATTCGGTACGCTTTTTTGTCTGTGTACCGCTGATACCTTCGTCGGCAAAAATTCCGGCAAGAGTCCATTCTTTTTTGCGATTTATCAAGTCTGTGTAATATGCGATCTGAACCTGATAGCTGTTTTGCTGTTCCTCTTGCTCTGTACTTACACGGCAGTATGCCGCTACTCTCAATTGGTGATATTTATCACGGTTTATTTCCGTCTGAACTTTCGCAGGAATTATCGTTACATTCGATGCGGTTGACACAATTCTCATTCCTTTCTGATATGTTTTGGATGCGTGTGCCGTTGATTAATTCAACCTCTATGGTACAAAAATGGCTTATCAAAATCCTGTTTACGCAGGACTTAAATAAGCCAATATCGAGCGTATTTAATTGTTCGTGATTTTCAAGCAGAGCCTTGATTTCCGCTGTTTTCTGCGGACTGTCATTGTAAGTACAGCAATCGTATTTCAGCTCGGCAAGCCTGAAAATCTCAGCTTTCACTCTGTCAAAATCTATTTGAGCAGAATCTGTCATCCGGTTTATCTCATTCTGCTGACGGATAACATCGACAGTAGGGGAATACACGCTTATTTCGCCGCCGTACTCTAATAGGCTGGGATTTGCAATAGCAGTGTTTAAAACGGTCAGCACTGCACCTATTATCATTTGATCTGTCAGTCGATATTCATATTTAAAGCAATCGGGATTTCCGCAGTTCCAATATTCACGTCCTTTGCCGTTGGTTTTTCTGAAAAGCTTTTCTCCGCATTCAAGGCAGTATGTAACCTTTCTGATTCCCTGTAAATCATCGCATACCAGATTAAGCGTAGTAGCTTTCTGTACCCGCTTTTCATTTGCTCGCTTGAAAATATCCTCATCAATTATCTGCGGATATTTGTCAGTTCCGAGATATTTCTCATTTTCGATTATTCGCTTGACCATATTTTTGTTCCAACGGTCGGAATCCTCGCTGTACCTGATTTTTTCAGACTCCATCAACTTTGCGATTTGCAGAAAACTGCTGCCATTCAGATATTCTCTAAAAATTTCTTCAACTGCGTAAACTTCTTTTGGTTCGGTCGTTATTTCGCCGTTTTTCATGCAGTAGCCGAACAAGATTACTCTGTTTCTTGCCATTGATATCACTCCTTTCAACCAACAAGGATACCACAAAATTCTGCGGAAATCCAGTGCCAAAACTAACAAAGAAATGCCCTGCAATTTTACTGCAAGGCATTTTCTGTTATATATTTTCTTTGAACTTCAATCCGCCAATCAAGTGAAACTCCAGCTCATGCTGATCTATTACCACGATCTTCTCAACGATACTCTCAAACGTAGATTCCTCAAACTCGGTTATCGGCTTATCTCGCTTTTCAAAGAAGTCGAACAGCATTTCTATCTGTTCAAGCGTTTCATCCTCATCGTCGGAACGTGAAAGCTTCTTCAGCTCAACTTGCAGCTTATTGATTTTAGCTGTAAGCTCCGTAGTCTGTTCAATATACTTAGCCTCGTCCAGAAATCCTTTTGTTTTCAGCCTTGCGAGTACATGGGTCTGCTCCTTAAGTTTTGCGATTTCTTTGTGAATATCCATAACATTGGTGTTTCCGCTGAATCTTTTCAGCTTTAAATCCTGTAACGACGTTTGGAGAGGTACAAGAATTTGCTTGTAGTTGTACCACAGCTTATTGCATAATCTGATAAATGAAATATAGATCAATTTCTGAGCTATTGCCTTATTCGGACAATCTTTTGCTCTGTTATCATGCGTTCGGCATACCCAATAAATTTTTCCATTTATGTTTTTGCGTCTATATATTTTTCCGCAATTATCACAGAAAATTTTCATAGTTAACGGATACTGCTTAAATTCGGTATTACCGTAATATTCGCCGCGCTGTTTTAAAAGCGTTTGAACCTTTGTAAAGTCCTCTCTTGATATAATCGGCTCGTGAGCGTCGGTTATATAGTAGCTGTCCACCTGACCTTGATTTTTGCTTTTCCTGAAAGGGAATACATTCTCGGTAAATTTCTTTTGCCAAAGACAGTCCCCAATATATTTTTCATTTGTCAGTACATACCGTACAACATTTTTGTTCCAAGGTTCGCCTTTTGAGTTTTTTGGAATACTTCCTGCATTAAGGTCATTGCTTATCCGCAGAAGTCCTTTTCCATTCAAGAAATCCTCATATATGCGCTTTACAATTTCAGCTTCCCTAGGATTTACAATCATTTTTCCTCCAGATTTCGTATATCCGTATGGAACATGGGATACTATATATGTTCCATTAGCCATACGTTTCCTTATGCTCCATTGCATATTCTGAGAGATCGAAGTCGATTCCTCCTGCGCCAAACCGCCCATGATCGTTATCATCATTTCATCGGTCATGTTGGCAGTATCAATATTCTCTTTCTCAAAATATATTGTGATACCAAGGGATTTCAGTTCTCTTACGTTCTTCAGACAATCCCTTGTATTTCGGGCAAAGCGGCTGATTGACTTGGTGTAAATCCTGTCGATCTTACCCTTGCGGCAGTCCTTTAACATTCGCTGAAACTCGTCACGCTTGTCCTCACGGGTTCCTGTGATACCCTCGTCAGCATATATGTCGATGAGTTCCTCTGTTTCCGAATCCTCAAAAACCTGACTGTAATACCTTGTCTGAGCCATAAAGGAATTGAGCTGATCTTCGCTGTCGGAACTTACTCGGCAATATGCGGCACAACGTATCTTGACTGCTTTTTCTTCTGCTATTGTCGGCTGTATAACCGTTACTGTCGGCATTTCCTCACCTCCGTTTTACCAACAAGGATACCACAAATCTTTTCAGAAAGGTATCACCAAACCGGACAAAATTACTTGTCCGAATTTGACATATTTTCATCTGCCTGCTTTGCCGCAGTGCAAAGACACATTGTGATTACTCCCGCTGTACCGCCTGCAAGCAATCCAATAATAAATCCTAACATTTCTTAACCCCCTTATGCTGCGTCCCTTGAAGACGGGAACTGACCGTATATATCTTCCGTATTTTTGCTGTTAAAATTCTGTTTGTCGGCTGCTTCAAGAATTTCATCAAGCTTGTCCGCAAATACTCTCGCCATAAAATCGCTGTATTCTGCTTGTCCAAATTTAGTCATCAAAATCAACTCCTATACTTATTTTCATCGCTTTTTCTACTTTTTCCATAAGTTCAAAATCAACTGAACCCACGTAACTTTTCAATCGGTATCTGTCTATCGTCCGTATCTGTTCCGCAAGCACGATTGAATCCTTGGGCAATGTTTTTGAACCTCGGATATGAATATGAGTGGGAAGATAATGCTTTTTTGCCGTCGAAAGCGGAAGAACCACGATCGTTGGGCTGTGCCTGTTTCCCACATTATTCTGTACCACCAGCACAGGACGAATACCGCCTTGCTCTGAGCCGACCACGGGATTCAAATCTGCGTAAAAAATATCTCCACGTTTAATCAGCATTTCATTCACCTTTTCTGTATCTTACACACTTATGAAACGGACAAAACAGTACGTCGGTATTCCTGTCATACCACACACAGCCTTTGCATGGGTGATTATCTGAAAGCTTTATGCACGGGATTCTAACATCAATGCCGAATTTACTTGATTTTAGCTGAAAGTCAAATAGCTTCGGCGTTTCTTTTTCTTCTGATATATCATTCATACTATCAGCCTCCTGTTCTTGTGAATTTAATATGTAAATGGCGGTCTGCTATAACGCAAACCGCCGTATAACTTCGTTTTGCCTTCGTCTGATTCGTTAGTTTCAGACGATTTTCCGTGATATTTGTTCTCAACGACCGTCACGGCGGAACTCTGCAAGCTGCGGTCAGCGTAACCGCATCATGGGACTCTCACCCGCTATATCAGCCCTCACTGGGAAGTATCATTATCCTCACACGTTTCATCGCCGACTTTGGTTGCTGTCCAAAGGTCTGAACGTCATGGTTATCGCTCGCTTTTTGAGGTCGTCGCGCATGGTTCATTTGGCTGCCGAGATTTCATACCGACCGTGTGATTAACGTACTTGCAGAGTTGATATTCGGTTGTCAAGCTACTTCGGATTTTTATTCCGCTTGTATAGGGGAAGAAGCAACGCTTTTTGCAACCATTTTTTTTGATTATTTTAAAAGTTTGTAGAGTTTGCACAAAATCCTCTTTCTTTTCTTGCTGACAGCTTGGTGAGTAATACCAAGATATTTTCCGCATTCTTCAATTGTTAAGTTTTTAAAATATATAAGTTCAATTAATTTTCGCTCGTCATCCGATAACAATGCTAAACAACTATGCAGTCTGTCATATTCCGCATGCAGCATAACATTTCGTTCAGTAACATCTTTGTCAGTCACAAATTCGTGAAAGTTCTCAAATGCTCCGTCAATGCCTCCGATAAGGGCTGAGAACTGAATCTCATGTTGATAGAACGACTTGTCATTATCGTCAATATTCCACTGACTTCGATTGTATCCCACTCTGACGTTTTCACTGACTTCAACCTCAACATACTTCTTTGCTATGGTGTCATAGACACGCAATGTATTTTTACTCATTAATATTCCTCCGTTTTGATTTTTGTTTTGAATCAAAACGAAGGCTTACGGATATTTGGATATAATGCACAGCCACTTTGTTGTAAAAATCATATTGTGTCCTTTCTTCTGAGGACACAAAAAACGAGCCTGCATACTTAGTACACAGACTCTGTTTGCCTGAAAAATGGGCGTACTAAAGAAAGGGCACAAAATATGCTGTTTGCATTCTCTGCAAAACGGTCATATTTTGTATCCCCTGCCATAATGCATATCAGGCGTTGAATATTTTATTTATAAATTAAAAAGCACCGACAAGATGGACTCCTTTTGTGTAGGAATCTATCCTGCCGATGCTCTCCAGCGAGCACGAAAAAACGTGACGAGTTCAGTACATCGGATTCAATCTGTTATAAATGTTTCTCGAAAATGGAATCTAAAAGCATTGAAGAAGAACAAAGAATCAGAGTGGGAATAAAAGCCCATAAAATATTGCTTATACAGCTGCATGACATTATAACTATTGTCAACGTGGTTATGATACTTAACATAGTAATAGAAAACAGCATCCAACAGAGAGGTTAATAAGGCTTTTTCATTTCCCTGAAGCTCCTCATTTTCAAGTATTTCCTGAAGTTTTTATTTGCTTATACTTCACGACGTATAAGCAAATAATGCTGTATCATAACGCTCCCTCCATTTTATATCATCATATATTTATGAGAAATAATATCCCCACTGTGCATATGCTTCTTTTGAAAACACATTATCCGGACCCCTCAAAATATCACTTCCTGTGCTATTCACTGAGAATCTGTTTAGTGCTTCAATTATAGCTTTCTTTTTAAAGGGAATGTGTATTGCGTTTGCAGATCCATCATTGACTCTATCTACAAGTACTTTGGGCCATCTGATGCTGTAGTCATCATAATTAATAACATGAGAACAATCCGTGTATGCTATTATTAGAGGAAGTTCATATAAGTCAACTGCTTTCTCTATTTCAAAATTAAGCAATCCTCTATTATAGTTAGTTTCACCAGAAAGTACCAGAAGCATGTTTTTTGAATTGCGCATTCTCTCCATCAGCCGATTTTCAAGCGTTTTTCTCAAGCTTGAATCCAAAACAGCTGCTGTCTTCTTATGACTATCAATAAAATGAAAATCAAAGTTTGAATTCTTATCCCAACTTCTGAGAAGTCCAAGATATTTTAAATCACTTTGTGTCGGATCAGTCTTTCCCTGACCGTCAAATGCAATATATGTACCATTTCTATAAGCCATTCTGATTTCTCCTTTAAATAAGGGGCAACCGACCGTACAACTATGAACAAGGGAGGCGATAACCACTTAGAATATCATAGGGAAATTTAACCCCCACTGACATACGTTCATGTTATAAATCCGTAATCGATATTTCGTTTTTACACTTCTTATCAACGATTATTGTTGTCTTGCATTTTAAATAGTTTTTAGATATTTGGGTTAAAAGAACAATACTCTCCAATGCTTCTTTTTTCGATAACCCTGTTCGTGACATGGCTGTTCCCATAGGGTATAGATAGAGTTCCTTCCCTTGACCATGTTTGTCATAATACTCAAACAATTTTAGAATACAATCAAAGTATTGATGCTTATCACAATGAGCAACACAGTCAACATCAAATTCTGTAAGAGCAAGCAAGAAAAAAGTAACTCCATTCTCGCCTTTTATTCGGGATACTGAACCCATAGGATATCTTTTTCGCTTTCCTTCTCTTTTTTCGTTAAGAGAGATATCCTCATATTCATAGCCAAATGCTTTAAGGGAACTTTCTATTTCAGCATCAAGAGCTTGTCGTTTTTCGTCCGAATAAGCAAATCTTTTTAGAAACTGACCATGCACAGAGCCTTCGTGAATAATGTCATCATTTACAACAGTATCATAACAACAATTAACTGCTATGACGACTATTCTTTCAGTCTGAGGTTTTTTGGGAAATGCTATCTTCATAAGATCATCATATCTTACAATAATTTCAACATCATCCTCAGATAGTATTGTTACCTCTTTTGATGAATGCAGTCCCCAGACAAGTGCTGTAAGGAAACAAATAAACAAAAGCACTGTAAAAGCCTTTATCTTACACTTAACATCATCGTCTTCTATTCCGATTGTATTCCAATCAAAAAATAGTTGAACGATTGAAGCCAATCCAAAAACTGATGATGCGATTATTGTGAATTTCGATAGTATGTATTTTAGGTTGATTTTTATTATTGTCAGCATTCTTCGAATCATCTTTGTCAATCAAATCCTTAATGGGTCAATATTATAGCCCTGCTTTGAAAGTTCTCTTATGAGATTTATTGCAACTTCATCCACCTTCTTGTCAAATGGAATATATATTAAACCATGAATATCAGAAGGCTTTTCAAATTCTATATCTTCTTTAAGCAGAATTGCAACCTTTTCTCTACCCAATTTTGCAAGGAACATTCCAAGTTCAAGAACTACATTTTGCCTTACACGGGATTTGTAACTATCTTCGCTTTTGGATTTTCCTTCGTCATCAGGAGTTGCCAAAACTATTGCATATCCAACCTCTTGACTGTATTCTTCAAGCTTTTCGATTATGGTTTGTCCCCCTGAAGCCTGCTGATCAAGAATAATCGGCTCAAGATCCCAGCGGCGAAGCAATGCTTCAAGCTGTGTACGTGCAATATCATCATGACCGTAAACAACAAATATTTTTCTGTTTCCAAGCTTAGCAGTTTCACCAAGAATAGCTTTAGTTTCATCAGTGTTTCTTCCTTGAACATTATGTTTGCCTGTATTAAAACAGTTTATAATACTTCCGTTTGACAACGTTATACTTTTTCCGTGCTGAATATCTTTTACGGATACAACAGACACTTTAGTGGTTGATCTGATTTTTTCAATTACTTCTTCATATGTCATAATAACATCTCCATTTAAAAAATTTTATTCCGATACTAAGTGTTCCCTATTAAATCATTGACTCTAATTCACTGTGTTTTTTTATGTTCAAAAACGTCATTTATCAAAACCTGCTTAGAAAACAATATTAGAGAACCATATTTTATCTGAACAAAGAATACTATATACTTTTCCATTGTCGTATTATGATATAATATATGTATTGATTTGTATCAGTTTAATCAACCGCTCTCAATACTCTAAAAGCCATTGCATTCTCTCCTCGTAAATAGACAATCCATTAATTTATGTATATTATATACTTTTATGTATAAATGTCAACGAATTTGGCACAAGGTGAAGATATTTAGCACAAAATGCAAAGTTCTGAAAACAGGCATAATATGCTTGACCTTATTGTTTTATTATGGTAAAATAAAAAGAACCCTGATACTAATTCAGAGTTCTGATATTGAATTAATCTTTTGATTTTCCTATCATTTCTATGAAATATGCCAAATGCTCGCGTTCTGTATCGTTCATCTTTGTTATTATTTCTACGGCATCACCTATCGTCATTTTATTTGTTAGCTTTATAGCATAAGTTTCATTAAGATTTGTCTTACTTGCACTTTTTCCAAGAATATAATCTGTAGTAACGTTATAAAACTCGGCAAGTCGATACACAACTTCAGTAGGTGGGACAGTTAAACCTTTTTCATAGTGAGAAATAGTGCTGGAAGACAGATGAAGCTGCTTTGCTATATCTGTTTGTGTTAAGAAATTGAGTTCTCGCAGATTGATCAATGTTTTAGCTATAATGCGTTTTTGCTTTTCGCCAAAAACATTTGAACTTTTTACTTGCTTTTTCATAATATATGCTCCGCCATATATGCTCCGCCTCTCTTTCCGGTTCCAACACTTTTATTATAGTATAAATATAGTCCGAAGTCATAAATCTGTATTATTTATAAAAAATCAGCGAATTTTGTCGTAAAATTATATCACAAATACAATTGTTGTGATTTATACTACATTTTAAGGAGGAAATACATATGCTCAGAGTGGCAATATGTGATGATAATAACGTATTTGTTAATAAAATGTCACAAGCTGTAAAATCTGAATTTACAAGGCAGAATAATGAAGATATTGAGTTAGAGACCTATGTTTCAAGCGAATTAATGTTCCAGCACCACTTAATAAAGCCATTTGATGTGATTTTTCTCGATATTGATATGCCGGAGCTCGACGGATTTCAATTAGCGGCTAAGATTTCCGGTTCAAACGACTGCTACATAATTTTTGTTACCAGTCATCCCGAGCTTGTATACGATAGTCTGTATTTCCGACCACTTAATTTTATTACCAAAAGCAATGATTCTTTTTTCACAGATAAACTGCACAGTGTTGTTAATCAGCTTTACAATGAAATGAAACAAAACACGACTATTGTTCTGGAAAATAAAGAAGTCGGAAGAATTTCACTGCAACTAAAGAATATTTATTATATTGCAAGCAGCAAGCACTACGTTATCTATCATTCTGAGCATAATGAGCCGATAAAAATTCGGGGCAATATCGGTGAACTGGAAACCTGTTATTCAAAATATGATTTTGTCCGGATACATAAAAGCTTTCTGGTTAATCTTCGTCACATTTTTAATATAGATAGAAATAAAGACGAGATAATTTTTAAGCAAGGCTTTAGATTAAATATGAGTAAAAACTACAAACAAACTGTTGATGAGAAATTAACACAGTATTTGAGGAAGACAAAATGAAGAACTTGCTATGGAAATGCTTTGAGCTTGTGATTAATTATTATCAGGGCTTTATTATGACATGGTTTGTGTATAGATTTCTAAATCCTAAATCTCTCAAACAGGCAAAAACATTTCTTTCGATTTTTAGTATCATATTTGGAACAACCATAACCCTGTTAAATCACATCACTTTATATGAGGGATTTACAAGTACTTTATATTTAGTTATATTGTTGGTATATGCCATTATTGCCTTTAACGACAGTATTATTAAAAAACTACTATCAACGATCATTCCCAATATTATTCTGCTGCTTATCACTTCTGTTGAACTTAATTTATTATCATCTCTAAATAGAATAAGCGTCAAGGACTTGATTACAAATGATAATAGCGTAAGATTCATGACTTTGATTGTAATCCAGATTTCTCTTTGGATCTCCTTGAAAATTATAATCAAGCTGTTCAAATTCTCTGACAGTTATACAATATCAGATTGGTCTCCGATTATCACAGTATTAATATCTTCCTTTATTCTAGTATCACTTCTCCATGTACTTTCACTCAATGCGGATGATACGCAAAGAATATACATCAATTTATCATACCTGGTTATCATTATACTGAATTTCCTAATGTTTTACGTTATTTATTCACTCTTCTTCAAGAATGCTCAGATAAAGAATATGAAGGTACTATCCGTAAAAGAACAGTATATGGAACAGTATGTTAATAATGCGGAGACTCAATACGAGCTGATCAGAAAAATAAGGCACGATATAAAGGATCAACTTACCACCGTTTATGAATTGCTCACAAGTGGCAAAACCGAAGATGCTTTGGAATTTATTGAACAATCCAACGGCATTGTTAAAGCTACAATGACATTTGTTCAAACCAATAATCCAGTTGCAAATGCAATAATCAACTCTAAATTGTCTACTGCATCAACTTTAGGAATAAAGGTGTCATGTATTACGGTAAATGACTTTGTAGGTATCAATGAGCTTGATCTATGTGACTTATTGAGCAATACTTTGGAAAATGCGATCACAGCCTGTGAAGCTATGCCGCCAGATTTAAACAAGTTTATCTATTTGGAAATCAGTAAAGAAAACAACATTTATACATTTATAGTGAAAAATTCTCTAGATAAGTCTGTTATTAGCGAAAATCCAAAATTAAAAACCACAAAGAAAGATATCATAAACCATGGACTTGGCACTTCTATTATTAGGGACATAGTAAATAAATACAGTGGAAGATATGATTACTATGAAATTGACAATGCTTTCTGCTGCTCTATAATCTTAGAAACTTAACTCATATGATAGCTCGGCTTATGCCGAGTTATTTTTTTGTGCCTGAAAACTGCACAATATGCCAAAACGCTTGACGAAAGATATTTTATATTGTAAAATTCAAAAAAGCAAGGTGAAAATTATGAATTACTTGGTATCTCAGATTGTTAATTTTATTACGGAACAAGATGTAATCAGTGATGAATCAGATGTACAAGACTTTTATAGATATGGAATAGAAATAAGTATTTCATCGTTACTTAACATAGTTCTTGTTGTAATAGCAGGTATCCTTATTCATCATATAATCGAAAGTATTGTTTTTCTTTCACTATTTATACTTATCAGATCATTCACCGGAGGCTATCATGCCGACACATACTTTAGGTGCAATCTATTGATGTGTACTACATTCATATTAACCGCTTTAGCCAATAGTATATTTTCTAATAAATTCTCCCTATTGATTATTATTGTTTTAATCTGTGTTACTGAACTGATAGTTTCTATCTTGGGTCCTATAGAGAATAAGAATAAACCAATTGATGATTCGAAAAGAATAAAGCTTAAAATAATAGGGATAGTTATAACTTTAATAATTAATTGTACCGGATTGTTTCTTTCGAGAAGTTATCTAGGTACAATGATTATATTAACAACTTTTTTAATTGCCTTGCTCATGATTGCAGCAAAGATTAAAGAGAGAGGAAGTGATTAATGTGAAAAGTTTAAAAAAACTACTAGCTGAAATGATTCAGAAGATTGCAAAACATACAGCAATTTTGGCTTGTGGAGCAGCTTCGGCATACGGTGGATATCAGACTAAAGAGCCAAAGAACATCTACAAGAGATAAGCATCAAAAAACACAATTCAAAAGATTTGCATATGAGACTATTACGATCTACAGTAGTATAGTTTTGAGCTGAATTAATCATTTTGTGCAGGAAGAAGATTGATTCAAAGGTTTTCAAAGTACTGTAATACTTGTCATAGCAAGTATAGAAATTGTCTTTTACTTTGCTTAAAGATGGCTTTTTTAGAATACAGACTTTAGGTCGGGAGTATTGCGTTTGTCTTATGATGAAAGCAATAAAAAATTTCAAGGAGGTTTTCAATATGAAACTTAAGAAGAAAATTGCGGCTATGGGTGCTGCTGTTATGATAATGGCTTCTATGAGTGCTATAGGTGCTAGTGCGTATCAAGCATCATATGAGGATAGTTATCGAATTATACTTGCATATACGTCTTATACTCCAAGCGAGACAGATTCAGTGGGAACGGTAACGAATCTTTCAACTACAAAAACAAATTACTCTGTACAGTCAACCCTTTATTACAAGACTTCTGCAGCAAAAATCGGTTCTTATACTCCTTCTGGATGGAAAAATGGTACGCTGTCCAAAGGTCAGCTTTTGAAAGCAACAACAACCCATAACCGTAATACTAGTTATAAGTATTCTGCCAGAACTCTAGTCATGAAAGATAATAGAGTTTTTAAGGATATTCAGTCTGATTACTAATATATAACCCTGAGGAGCTAAAGCTCCTGCGGCAAGCTTGCTTCGTCGCAGCCGATGAAAAGCTACGCTTACATCGGGCTTTGCTCCGAATTAAATATGCATTAAAGAAATTTTAATAAAAATCAATTGAACATTTTACAAAGGCAATGCATTAATGGGTTTGAAGGAGGAAAGAATGTACACGCTGAAAAATCTTAGAAATATGATGAAAAATCATATCGGTATGCTGGTTCTACTTGTGATTTCTATGTTTGTTTCATTCGGGGTTTTGTTTTTCGGTGTTGGATTGTACTATCAGTACAGCAAAAATATTGAGGACGGCGAAATTGACAGCTATGCTGTCGGTTTTTCCATAAATGACATTATTACAAAAAAAAATTTTTGTGAGTTTGTGAAGAATATGCCGAATAAGCTTATGGGTGATGTTTCATATATTACCTGTTTTTCGTCCACGCAGGTAAGCGGAATTGATGAGGAAATACCTGTCGCATTCTATCTTCAGTATTCTGAAGGAAAATTTGAATATTCCGATAACGTATTTCAGCCAATGATTGATGACCTTGTAATTAAGGACGGCAGTTTTTTCACGCAGGAGCAATATTCAAACGGAGAAAAAAAGGCTGTTGTAATGGGCAGCGGAAATGTAAATCAGCCGACTTCAGCACCCGAATATACAAATTCGGTTACAGCATTCGGTCAGAGCTATGATGTTATCGGCACAATAAACCCTGCTAACAGCAGCTATTTTTTTTACAGTATCTATGTTCCGTTCAGCTCAGTCCCCGACGATACAATTATGAACGACGGGGTTTATCTTGCACTCAACAATAAAATCACTAAATCTGAATATGATGATTTTACCGCATATATCAGCGAATTTTTCAAAGATAAAATCACTCTTTATGAACCGGCATTCGACTTGGCATCAAACACTTCCTACTACATAACAGTTGTACTGATTTCGGTAATCATTGCCATTCTTTCGGCATTGAACATTTCCATTCTGTATAATTACATCATTATCAGCAGAACAAGACAACTGACCATTATGCGTATCTGCGGAGGGTTAACCTCAAATCTGAGCATATCAACCGCAAATGAGATTATTCTTATTATGCTTCCTGTAAGCATTATTTCAGCTTTGTGCTATGATAAATTTATTCTTACTGTACTTTCAGCTAAATTTCCGCTTATGAAAGCTGCATATAATCCATATGTTTACGCAGAAATAATTTTGATTTACTCTGCAATATCGTATCTTCTTAATCTGTTTTTGCTTCATCATAATCTCGGCAAAAAAATTAAGGAGGGATTGAAATGAGAATTAAGTTATACGGCAGGGTTATCGGTATCTTCCTGAAAAAGCACTCGTTTATCAATGTTTTAATAAGCCTCCAGCTGATTGCTGTTTTTGTTATCGGAATAATTATGACATCGATAATAGACGAAAAGGCTTCCTCATATGAGGCTGTCAAACCGCTGCTTAATGGCGAGGGATTGTATTGTGGTGGATATTTTTTGAAAGATAATGAAAATGGCGGACTTTTGGAAAACACAGATGAAATCAAAACTCAGCTGAAAGATGTTGATTTTATCTCGTCTGTAAACTTTGCGTCCCTGCAAACAGGCGTTGATACACAAACTAACGAGGTTAAGACCGCATATGCACTTGTATATGATGATTATTCTGCAAATCTTTTTCGCCCGACAATAGAAAAAGGTTCGTGGATAACTGATTCCAAGCAATCCGATGATATACCGCAGGCTGTAATTACCCGAAATTATCAAGGCTATAATGTTAATGATATTGCTGAATTTGAAACTGAAAATGGAACGTTGAAGGTCAGAATAATCGGTGTAATTGGTGATAATGAAAAATACCTTGGAGCAAACTCGGAATATGAATCAAATGAACCATCCTATCAGTTAATGCTTTCTACACATTTCAACTGTCTGAATGACCAGCTTAAAAACAAAGGCTTTACAAACGAGGAGATTGCTTTGAAACTCGAATCTCTTGGGTATTCAGCGGACAGCATTGTATATAATGAACCTGTATTGTTTTTTACAGATAAGGAGTGGAATAAAACCGATTTGGATTCAGTAATGTCAGACTCCCTTTTTATAAAGTACAACCGGAATATTTCCGATAATGAAAAGCTTTACAACAGAAAATATATCAACGAGAATCTTTCTGTATTATCATTTGCGATACAGTTTTCTCAGTTGAACAACAACAGTCAGACCATTGTTTATAGAGAGTTGTACACATTGATGCCAATAATGTGTGCAATATACCTGCTTGTACTGATTGCGTCAGTGAGCGTTAATGCGATTAACTGCAAAAATAATATAAGAAACGAAGCCATACTGTATTTGGGTGGTGCAAAAAGAAAACAGTTGCTTACAATCAATGTAATTTACAATGGGCTGATTTGCATTGTGTCTTTGATAATTTCAATAGCAGGATCGTTGATTTTCTACAAGGCAGGATTGTTCAGCAAAACAGTAATTACATTGGGCTGGAAACAGATCACCATTTGCCTGATTGTGTGTGCTGTATATATCTTGGTATCCTGTATCATTTTCTGCATTATCCTCACACCAAAGGCTATAAAAAAAGCAATAATATTATCGGAGGAATAGTAATGGTAAAACTTAATAACATAGTAAAAATATATAATTCAAAGAAAGCCAACGAATTCAAGGCTCTCCACGGTGTTTCGGCAGAAATTCGGGACGGTGAGCTTATTGCGATTATCGGAAAATCGGGTGCAGGAAAATCAACGCTTCTGCATATTTTAGCCTGCATTGACAACTATCAGGAGGGCGAATACTACATTGATGATGTGCTTGTGAAAGACCTTTCCGAAAGTCAGTATGCAAAAATCAGAAACGAGAAAATCGGGATGGTTATGCAGGATTTTGCACTGGTTGAGGATTTCACGGCACTGGAAAACGTGATGATACCGCTGAATTTTTCCAAAAAGAAAGTCAGTGACAAGAAAGAAAAAGCCCTTGCGGCACTGAAATCGGTAGGCATTGAGGAGCTTGCCAAAAAGCTATGCAGCAAACTTTCGGGCGGACAGAAGCAGCGTGTGGCAATTGCCAGAGCGATAGTCAATGAACCGTCAATGATTTTGGCGGACGAACCGACGGGAGCACTGGACACAAAGACTTCCGCTGAGATTATGGAGCTTTTCAAGTCCCTGAACAAACAGGGCAGGACGGTTGTTATAGTTACCCACGACCCGAAGATTGCGGAGCAATGCGGCAGGGTTATTGAGATTAGTGACGGGAATATTGTTACAGCAAAATAAATTGTGGAGTGAAAACAATGAAAATTACCGATTATGTAGATCTGTTCTATCCGTCGGCGGAGGCTGAGGAGTATGCAAAAAAGCGGCAGAAAAAATATGAAAATTATCCGCAGGATTTTATGGTCAATCTTGAAACGGATAACATAGCAAAACTTATTGCACCTATGAATTTTGCTGTCGCAACATCTAAAATGAAAGAGTTTACAGATGACATTGAAACCCTTGATTACAGGCTGGATTGTCTTGAGGACTTTATGAATGTCCCCGAACTTAACGGCAGATTTCGACAGCTGATAAATGAACTCGCAGGAAACAGAATTGACTTTTCAGATGTTGATTGTGTCAACTCGTTTATGCAGATTAAGACCCATATGGACAGCCTTGAAGAATTTCTCGGCTGCATTGAAAACATCAACAGGTTCTTTGCAAAGTATAATCACGCAATTAAGTCGGTAGCGGTAAAAAGGCTTGCACAGTTTTTTGAAAAACTGCCAAAAAGCGAGAACATTTTCGAAATAGCATACAGCATTTCACAGCTGAAAGATACCTTTTCAAAAACCATACGGAGCGTAAAAATCGGTGTTAATTTTGATTCGGCTATGAATCCCGACAGTGCAGGACTGCTTGAAATCGGATATGACAAAATTTATCCCAAGGGAAATATTCTTGAAAAGCTTGTGTTCAAAAGTTTTGCAGGCAGAGAGCAGTTTATTGGCGAGGAGCATTTCAACTCGGCAACAAGGCACACTCCCATTGATATAGACACTGCCCTTTTCCGTGAACTGAGCAAATACACAAAGGAGTTCGCCCTGCGGATTGCCGCAGCACTTAAAAGCTATCGTTCCTCGGTTTTTTCAGACCTTTCGGAGCTGGAATCACAGCTTGACTTCTATGGCGGAGCGGCACAGTTTATATCAAGTGTTAGGGCAAGGGGAATGAAAATGTGCCGACCGAAATTTCTCCCCTCTGAGAAGCGTGTTACAAGGCTGAAAAACGTCTTTGACCTCAACTTCTACAGGCAGCTTGTTACGCAAAATCCGCAGGAAATTCTGACCGAAAAAATTGTTGCAAACGATATTGATATGTCAGATTACGCACGGTTTTATATGGTGACGGGAGCAAACAACGGCGGAAAAACCACTTTCGCAAGAGCGGTGGGAGTATGTCATTTAATGGCACAAATGGGATTGTACGTTCCTGTTGGAAGCTTAAGATTTCCACTTTCATAGAAATCATTTACAATGGATTTATCTATGTCAATTCTAACTAATTCTTGACCTGCCCATTTATCGGTCTCTATACCTAGTCCTTCTTCTATAATGCCAATATCACCATTAGCTACAATAAGCAATTGATCCATTTGATTGCTTGGTGCAATAAAGCGTTGCCCTCCCGCACCAAGTAAACTATCTGGATCACTATAATACAAATCATAATCTCTCTTTGTAACTAAAAAAGAAGCTCCATATTCTAAAAAATCATTATTCACTTCACTCATAATACACTCACCCCATAATCTTTTTTTAAGACATTATCTATACGAATTATGTAATCCCATAATCCATTTTTTTGTTAATCCCCATCCACTCTTTACAATTACATAGAGATGATTCATTGTTTATCAAGGTACTTTTTAATGTCTTTAAAAGGGTATCATCAATCATTTTAAACGGTGCTGGATATTTAGAATGTTCATTGAAAATTTGATTCCAACAAGCCATATATGCACACCAAACTTGAATAGGTGTACTATTTAGTGTCATAATTGCTTTACGGAATTTCTTGATAATTACTTCATCATTTGTAGTCAAATATAACTCATATATTCCTTTTTCTACAATGCGTCCGAAATCTGTAGGAATATTAATAGGTATATCCCTGTTTCCCATAACTGAATATCCTTTTTCTCCGCAAAGAAATTCAGCAACCTCATCATTCTCAAATGCTTTTCTTGTAAGTTCAAGCAATTCTTCGTTTGTAATCTGTTTTTGCAATTTCATGACATTTCCTTTCTCATCAAGCGACGAATAAAAATTATTTTTTTATATTTCACAAAAACCATCTACGGTATATGTTTCTTCGTCAGATAGTTTTATCATTGTTTCTTCTACTTTTGTCATATCATTGTCTAGTTTTAATATAATCTCAAAACTTGTATCAATATTAATCGACGTTTTATTTTCCTCCAAAATTAAGATCTATAATATTTAGATGCCCATAATTAAAAGAAAGAGTCAGCCACTTTTTATCAATTAAATATAAATATGAGCTAAAGTGACTTGAATCTTCATGATTGTCTGTCGGTTCACCAAACATTTGATTTATTTCTGCTTCTGTACTCTCAAAGGTTATTCCGCCTATTGAAATATTATCAATCGTATCCTGCCTTTTAAAAGCACTCGCAGTAAAGCTTATACAAATAATATCATTATCACTATAATCATTATCGTCTGCTGCACAATGCATTGTGACCGTATCCAGCAATTTACCGTCATATAACAATCCTCAGCTTCTAAGTTCGGTTTTCTCCTCATATATCATGCTTTCATCCCAAAAAGAAAAACCCTCACCCAAATCATCCAGCGAGCATGGAAATGAAAAAGTTTTATCGGCCCTGTGAAAAAATCTCTGTGAATTCAACAACAGTGATAAAAAACGATATTGTGGAGCGGCTTGAAAACCAGCCGCTCATTTTTTTACAGTATACAATAAATACCGTAATTTGTCAAGGTTCTTCAACAGTCAGTCTGCTGGAATGGAGCGTAGCGGAATGGAAGCAGACTGACTGTGCCGGCTCAGCTTAGCCTGTCGAGATACATGATCTCCAGCTCGCCAAGAACTATGCCCCAGTTCCTCAGCGGCATAGTCCATTTTTTCGCTATTTCATGAGTTGCAAGATACAGTGCCTTTAACAGCGCCGTATCGCTGGGAAACACGCTTCTCTGTTTGTTCAGACGACGATAGCCGCTGTTAAGGCTTTCGATCGCATTGGTGGTGTAAATGACCTTTCTCACATCAGCGGAAAACTTGAAGATCGGTGAGATCACATCCCAGTTTTTGTACCAGCTCTTCATGGCGTTTGGATAATCTTTCTCCCACTTCTCCGTCACACGCTCAAGCCGTTCAAGTGCAGCGTCCTCAGACGGCGCCTGGTAAATTGTTTTCAGATCATTAGCAAATTCTTTCTTGCTTTTTTCGCCAACGTATTTCAGCATATTTCGCACCTGATGAACGATACAACGCTGTAATTCTGTCTGCGGAAATGCCGCTGATACGGCGCTCCTTTCATACCCGAAAGACCATCGGCACATATCACGAGGACGTCCTTTACACCACGATTTTTCAGCTCGTTCAGAACGCCAAGCCAGTACTTTGCACTCTCGTTTTCACCGATATGTATGGACAGCACTTCTTTGTGACCTGTCAAGCTTACTGCAAGGATTACATATGCTGCAAGCTTTTTTCTATCCGTTTTATTGTACAGAAAGATGTACAGCATCAATAAATACAATGGGGTAAACCTCGTCAAGAGGACGTTTCTGCCAGTCTTCTATCTGCGGAAGGAGACGGTCTGTGATATCGGATACCATCGCTGACTTCAAAGCCGTAGATCTCCTCGATCGTTTCGCTTATCTGGCGAGTTGTCATGCCCTTTGCGTACAGCGATATTATCTTCTGTTCGATACCTGAAATATCCTTATGACGCTTTTTTACAACCTTTGGCTCGAATGTTCCGTCTCGATCCTGTGGTACTTCAATTTCTGTTTCACCTAAATTTCCACGTATCTTCTTGGTTTTCCTACCATTATGGTAATTGGAGTTGTCCGAGCGTTCATATGAACTGTACCCTAAGTGTTCATCCAGCTCTGCCTCAAGCATTTCCTGTATCGTGCCGCCCATCAGATCCCTGAGAGCATCCTCAATATCTTTTGCTGTCCTGATATCATACTCCTCGATCAGCTCTGCGATGATATTCTTCTTCCCCTCGCTCATTGGTTCTCTTTTTCTTCTTGCCATAAAAAATCAGCCTCCTGTGTTATTTATATTTTACCATAGTTGACTGCGTTTTTACAGACTTTTTTTCGGTGGGTCTCAGCTCTTTTATTATACACTACTTTGGAGATTTACACAACATATGGGGAAAAACCTATCTTTTCTTTGAATATAGCTTTTAAGATATTTCTTAGTTAGTCATATTTTGTTCTTCTCTGATGCCAATTCCTGACTTTCTCTTTTGTATCATTTTTCTGAGCTTTCTATCAGTTTGTATTTTTAAAGAACACTGCTTCTGCGAATAATTATCCTCAATACAGCGACTTAAATTCACAAACAATCCCATAACAGTATTTCTAAGCAGCATATTTTCAAAATCATCAATATTGTTAAGCATATTCTGAACGTACTCATTACCATCATTTGCGGACTTTGTGAGCCACTCCACAGCCTTTTCCTTATCCTTTTCAAGTTCATCTGCTCCGAAAAGATAAAGCCTGCCGAGCTGATAGCTTGACCACATATTCTTATCAGCGGATTTTTCAAAGTAATCTACCGCCTTTTGAATATCATACTTTTCTTCCTGCAAATACAACTTCCCAAAAGCATACTGTGTGAATTCGTTATCCTCTGCAAGCAGCAAATATTTCTCTGCTCTTTCTAAATCCTGCGTGACAATTTCACCTTTCAAATAAAACTGACCCAACTGAAAACAAGCAAAACTGTCACCCTTATCTGCACATTCTGTCAACATAAATAGTCCTTTTTCAATATCTTGTGAAAAATATTCACCCGAAATATATTCCAATGCAAAAAAACGCTTTGCATTGGAATTTTTAAGTTTCATTGCTTTTTCAATACACTCCAAACCCTTATTTAAATCAGCCTCAATGTATTTTCCTTGAATTAATGTTTTGCCATATTCATACAGACCATTCTTGTTATTCATCTCAGCGGAACGTTTGAAGTAATCAATGGCTTTTGAAATATCAGCTTCCGTTCCAAGTCCGTTTTTGTACATAACTCCAATTTTATAAAATAGGTTATCGTCCGCCTGATCTTTGCTTTCAAGTTCAAGGAAACCAGATAATGCAGCTTTGTAATATCTCTGTGCGGTTTCATTATTCTCAGCAACATATTCACCCTTGCTGTACATCTGTGCAACAGCATAAGAAGCATACGGCTGACCCTGAGAAGCCGATTTCTGATACCACAAAAACGCCTGCGACAAATCTTTTTCCACGCTGTTGCCATAATAGTATAGGTTAGCGAGACTGTATTGTGCGAATTTGTGGCCCTCCTGAGATGACTTCAAAAACCATTGAAACGCTTTTTCATAATCCTGTTCTGTGCCTAACCCATAGCAATGCATTTTACCAATGCGATACCAAACGTAAGAACGCATATCCGCAGGTTTCATGACCTGTCCCTTGAATTTAGGTTCGTATGGGAACATATAGTCCGAATCCGGCTCTATCTCCATAAATCCCTGCAATGCCTCTTGGTAGAATGCGAATGATTTTTCTTCGTCTTTTGCGCCAAGCTTGTCGGTGGAATACAATTTTCCTAAATCGTGAATAGCAAGGACATTGCCTGACTTTGATTCGGAGAGCAAGAGCTGTTCCGCCTTTTTGAAATCTTCAAGCTTTGATTGCTTGTTGTAAATAATCTTACAAGCTTCTTTGTATGCTGTACTCCATTTGAGATAGTATTTACTTTGAGGTTCATAATCTTCAATATCGACTGTTACCTCATTTTCATTGCTCCAAATGAAATCTTCGGCGGTCGGCTCGTCGTTATCCGAAAATGTTACTTTATCATTTTCGGATTGCTCAGATTCATCAAACTTCAGAAGAATATCAACATAAAAGTCATCATTCGCAAATTGTTCTGTTGGTTCGGGTTCTTCAATTTCTACATCAATGACAGGATAATTCATGTCAAGCACAGTTCTGATTATCATATTCCGCACAGGCTGAAAAACTTTGTTATCAACCAATGGCGGCAGTTCTTTTTCCTTTTGCGTATAGCTCTTGTATTTCAAGCTCTCCAAACTGCACCATTTTTCATAAAGCTGACGGATATTATTGTCTTTTGCAAGTTCTGAAAAAATACTGTTGACCGTTTCTTTGACATCAGGCGGAAGGTACCCATATACTTTTTTGCCTTTAACATTCTGTAACTGAGAATATAGTTTGCGGATAAGATTTTCAAGCTGCGGATTTTCAAAACCGCCTTGCTGAACTTTTCTGACAATACTTTTAAACTCCGTTTTTGATACAGCTTTCAATTCGTTACGGCTTAACGTCTGCTCCTGATATATGGACTGCAAATCGTCCTTAAATATATCGTTTGCAAAAGCTGAACGAATCTTATTAATTCCCTCGTTTGTTAAGAATCCTTCCTTTGTATTTTCGGAATAAACAAGCAGATGAATATGCGGATGATGAGTAGTGTCATGAAATGCGGCGTACCATTTTAAATTGCATAATGAAATTTTCTGATTTTTTGCAATATCTGAAATGTGACGCATAACAAGCTGCCGCCACGCTTCCGAATTATCGTAACCAAGTCTAATTGCATCTTCACGACGAAGTGAAATTACGTGGGACCAGACATTGCCTTTGTGATTTGCTATTTCGTTAGCTACCCTGTCAAGAATTATCGGTTCATCTTTTTCATTGAAAAGACCATGAGAACCTCTTTTCTGAACTCCCGGACGCATAGCCATGTAACCGACAAAATTCTGACGATTACCAATGACGTCAGCGTTACGCTCAATGATCGTACTGATTAGTTCCGAAGCGTTTTCTACAGTAGGGTTCACAGTGTAGTCCTCATATTCCAAATATTTTTTAGCTTCGGGAAAATCTGAAAGCAGATCGTTTAAAAGCTGTTCTTGATTCTTTGTAGCGTTATCATTTCTATCCATAATGTTTTGGTCACGGACTTCAACTGTTTCACGGGTTGCGATGTACTTTGTGTAGTTTCTGCGCTTGTTTTTACTTTTCTGTGTACCGCTTTTTAGGTAGCGGCTTGTTACGATAATTTGAGATAAAGTCATAACATATCACCCCCATTTTTATGTGATTTAATCTAACCGTTGATACCTCACAGCCTTCTCAAAATTAATAACACCGTTAATGCGTTTAACCTCATCTATACACATAGCCCTCAGTTTAATCATCGTATCATCATCAATCTCATGTACCGCCGCAAGCATATGAGTAACTGCACCAAGTTCAACTGCAATTTTAAATAAGGCACGGGACAACCTCTGTTCCGTGCCTTTGACTATTCCTTCCGCCATTGCCGTTAGCTGCGGGGCAATAAATTCCGTTGCCGTATGCTCCTTGTTCAAAAGATACCCGCAATAAAAACGCACAGCCTTTTCAATAAATTCCGAGCGTGATTTACAATTATCGTGCTTAAAAAGAGTGTCCACTATTTCCAAAGTTTCGGGAAAAATCTTTAGTCCAAATCTTTGCTTTTTATACTCAGATGTGACCTCGCAAACCTCTGTTTTTTCGGCTTTTTCTTCTGTATTTTTAATTTTATCCGACTGCAATTTGCAAAACCTCCATTCTATGCGACTGCACGTCAAAGTTTTCAAAACTCCGCAAATTCGGCGAGCTTTGCTCGACGATGTGTCTGTTTGGTCGCTTCAAGCGACCAAACTTTAACCTGCAATATAATATTTAAGCCAATCCTATTGGCTTTGCCCTCATAAACCCACCCAAAATCATCTGATTTCCGCCATTCTCAAACTCTGCGACAAATGCCCGCAAAGCCGTTCAACCCCTCCTATGGTAAACTTACCCCACCGACCGCCAAAACTCGCCACACGGGGCAACGTGGTGCGAACTGCGGCGAGTTACTGCTCAGACTGCTTTTCCGTTTCGGCAGGCAAGAAGTTTCTCGGCTTTCTTGCAGGCTTTTTTGCCGACATCATGTCAATGAAATCACGGACGTTCTGCGGCACATTTTTCTGATACAAGCCGTCAATGCACTTGTCGATTTCATCCGAAAGCTTAATATTTTTCTGCTCCAAATACATTTCCAGAGCCGCTAATTTTTCATCACTAATTGTTATCGCAACTGATTTTTTCATTCGCTGTCACCTCCGTTTTCATCAATTTTATCCTGCACTTCCTGCGGATAGTCAACGCCCTCATAGGTACACCAGCTTACCCAACCGCCGTTTGAAACGAGGTCTTTTGTCACATATCCTGCTGATTCGGAACAGTAAATCACCTCGCCGTCACCGACATATATCCCATGCTGACTGCCGTCAAACAGTCCTATACCTGCGACCTCAGGCATGGTATCAAGACTGCCTTGCTCGGTGAAAACAAGCGTCTGAAACTGATTTCCAAACGACTTTTCATCGGGATTGTAATTCAGATATCCAAGCATAAGTCCTGCATTATCGCAGTATCTGATGCGGTCAACATCGTCACGATTCCCGATTGCACCCGACTTAAATCCCCAGCCTGAGATGTACGCATTCTCCGCCCAAGCCGCAAGATCGGCGCAGTTCTTTGTGCTTTCATCGCTGAACATATACCCGTTGATCGTAGAATTCATCACCCAAGTGTAGGTTCTCATAAATTCGTCATAGCCGATCTCCAAGCCGTAAGTTGAATTTATCGCAGTTATCAAATCGCTGTCATTCGGAGCAACAGCAAACAGGTTGGCATAGGATTCCGCATTGAAATTTTGCACGTCACCGAAGTATGACATATATATCAGCTGTGCTTTTATGGTCTGAGAGCGAACTCCTGCGCCACTCATGGCGTCCTCGATTTCCTGACCGCTGTTTTGAATTTCGGTTATTTTCGCCTGCTGTTCGCTGTCAAGGCTTTCAAACAAAGCCGAATCGCTGAACATTTCAGCGTTAATTTCAGGTTGCTCGATTTCCATACTGCCCATGCTCGAAAGCACAGCTACGGGCAGGCACATTAAGCCAATAAATCCAACGGCGATACTCCCGATCAACACAAACAGCTTTCCTCGTTTCTTTTCGTCGCCCAGAATATATATCGCTATCTTTTTCAGAGCTGCCGCAACTGTTGCAGACATTACCGACCACCACCGTTTCCAAACAACACAGCCTTGTACTGCGGAGCGATGACCTGTAACAGATACCTCTCATTTCCGCACCTGTAAAGGCAAGTACCACGTTCGGGATACTTAATCAAAGCATATTCCGACTCCTCCAACTGCAGGGTGTCAATGAATGCAGTCGGCGAAATATTACCGGGGTTGAACAGAAAATGGTGAGACGGAATACTGAACAGCGGCTTGGTGAACTCCTTGATCTCAGGCAGCAGGAAGTCCTCGATATTCTGACTTGCCAGAATAAACGAGGACTCCTTTTTACGAACACGTTTCATGCCGTTGCGGATATATTCGATCGCCGTCATATTTGTGAGGAACAAATACAGCTCGTCTACTGCGGCAACTGTATTTCCTCTGCCCAAAAGCTGATTGCTCATGTAGCTGAGAATGTTAAACAGCAGAGTATCCTTAAGCCTTTTGTTTGTGTCCATAAGACCTTTCACTCCGAAACAGATAAGCTCGCTGTCATTGATGTTGGTGTGACCGTTGAAATATTTTGACTCCGCACCCTTGCACATGGAGTGCAGTCCCAGACAGATATTCTGTAACATTTCTTCGGTGTATAGGTGCTTTTTCTCGTTATCAAACGCCATGAATTCCTTTTCAATAAGTTCGTAGAGGTCTGACATCACGGGATAGTCATCACTGTTAAGCGTATTGAAATCGGTAAAATCATCAATTCCGAATCTTGCGTACAGCTTCATAAGCATGATTTCAATTGTGTCAATTTCAGCGTCTGTGAAGTCCTTGTATGCTCTGAAAAAGTCTTTTAGATAGCTGATGTGCTGACTTAAACGGGTTACTTTTCGGAATGTTTCAGGGCTGTCATCGGTTTCCTTTTCTTGATTTCCAAAGCGAGAATTTTCCGACCAAGCTTTAGGTTCAAGCGGATTGATCATAAACTCGCCCGACATCATATCAATGTATGTGCCGCCGAGATTTGAACACAAGTCCTCGTACTCATGCTCAGGGTCTAAAACCAACACACTTTTGCCTGCCTCACGCTGATTGCACAGCAAAAGTTTCATAAGATACGACTTGCCCTGACCGCTGTTGCCAAGAATTAAAATATTGGAATTTGTCTTGTCCTCGGTACGCTTGTCAAAGTCAACAAGCACGTTGCTGCCGTACTTATCTCTGCCGATATAGAAGCCGTTTTCGTCCGTTTTTCCGCTGTAATTCAAAGGATAAAGATTAGCAACACTTGAAGCAGGAAGAACACGCTCAAACTGGCTTGCGAATACATTATTGCCCGTCGGCAAAACCGATAAAAAGCCCTCTTTCTGACGGAGCAAAAGCCTGTCTACAGATATTTTTGAACGTGTTAATTCCATCGAAATGTCGGCTTGCAGTTCCTTTAATTTATCTTCCGAGCTTGCTTTTAATTCAATAAACACAGCCGTATGCAGCAGCGGTTCTTTGTTTCGGCGAAGTTCTGACAGCAGTTCTACCACATCGTTGATATTATCCTGAGCCTTGATGCTCTCGTTTACATCGTTTGTGGTGGTCATCATATGATTTTTCCGCATTGCCTGCTGAACGATTTTTCGTTGTTCCATACTTGTCACAAGGCGGTTGTAAATGCGAAGCGTTACTCCGTTCCTGTCTGCAAGGTGAGCGAGGATAGCCGTTTCTTCTGTTGAAGTCGGATATTCCGTTACCGCCCAGCAGGACTTGTAGAAGTTTCCGCAGATATAGTGGTCGGTGTAGAACCTGATTATTCCCGGAACAATGCGGTCAAAAAAGTCCTTTGTGCTGATAATTTCAAGTTGTTCGTCCGTCAGTTTTTTCTTTTTTCGTAAATTAATTCTCATGCAATTCCTCCAAATTAAATTCCGTTTCTCCCTCAATATCAGGGATTCCCTCGCCCGATATGCTCGTTCCGAAGTAAAGCGCAAGCATACGCTTTATCTCAGGTTTGGACATTCGACGAGCCGTAAAGCCATGTTCTGAGATTGCTTTGTCAACACGATTAAGCGTGCTGAATATCTGCTCGTCCTTTTCACGCCTGAACCGTACCGCAAACATAAACTGTCTTGCCGAGGACATCTCCACCTGGATCTCGTCAAGAAAATCATAGTCCGCCTGCAAAAGTTTTCGCACATCTTCGTTCTGCTCTTTTTCAAGCCTTTTCCTGAGATGATTTTTATTGCTGTCAAAACACTCGCAGGAGTCCAATGCCAGTATTTCTAGGTCAGGTATGGTACTCAATAACATCATAAGATGATGTATTTTGACATCGATATTAGCTGCTGACAGAACAGAAATATTGGTAGGTTCTACGCTGAAAAAAGCAAGCTCGGCTTTGTCGGTCTTTACACCGAAACGAGTAAAGCGTTCAAGACCTATCAAGCCCTGAACGCTGTTTTTGTTCTTTGTCATTTAATCTTTCCTCCATAAATACAATTGCTGTGAAGTCAGAAAAAACCTCACAGCATTAAAAATATAGTCCATAATTGCAGTTTCGTCGACCCGAAGAGAGAGAAACGCAAAGCAGGCGGTCGCAGCAAAGGGCAGGACGTTCCAGAAGTTCACCAGAATCACAACCGACAGAATTATTCCGCCGCAGATTATGATAAAATCCCGAACGCTCCAGAACCACAGCTTTACGTTTGCTCTCAGGTTTTCGGGGTAGATGTAGGTTTTCATTTTTATCAAACCTCCTTTGGGGTATAAAAATACAGCCAAACTTTAGCTTGACTGTATTAGCAGTATCTTAAATATTTCATACCATTAAATTCATAGTCCGGATTCTTATTGAAGAAGATTTTTTCTTTGAAATTATCTTTTTCACAACAGACAATGTTGAAAACGAAAAACTGATAGTACCACTCACCCGTGTCATAATAGGTGTTTCTTTCATTAAAAACAATCCGTCCATATTGATCTTTTCTCAAAACAAAAGCAGTTTTATCAAATCCTCCATAAAAATGAACTTCGTACTGATTATCACCGATCGGTTTCACCCCTATCTTTTTACCAAAGGGAGAACGATTGAATTTTCCATCATACAGCTGACTTTCTGTAAACTGCCGACTTTTTGTACCTCTATTGTGCATCCCGTTAGTATCCTGATAAAAAAAAGCAGAATGAAACAATACATTTTGTTGTATTTCATCAGGATTGATTCTTACAGGATAGAACTTTATGGCATTTCTTGCTTGTGCAAAATTTGCATACCTGACGTTTTTTCTGTATTCAATTTCAATTTGCTGAACAAATAACATAGCGTACACCACTTTTTGTTTTGAAATAATAATGTCATTATATCATACGTTTAACGTAAAATCAAGCTTTTCCCTTGATCATATTCACCGCCTTAGCCCCCATAGAAACAGTATGACTAACACTCATCATATTGACTCTAACGCTGGTATCAAGCCCGTACATCTGAGCTATCCTCGGCACTTCGTTAGCCGACAGACATATCCCTACCGCAAGCAATGGGTGCTGAGTGTAAGTCAGAAGTCCGATATACAAGATCGTTGTCTGCAAGAAAGCCGTCAGGCAGGTTGCTATGACCTGCTTGCACCAGCTGTAAAATCCGTCTGTGTAGCCCCTCGGAACTCCGAACATATACAAGCTCCCCACAGCTATCTGGCATAACATTATGCCGCCACGCTTGATGTTTGCAAACACAACTTTCACCGTGCAGTAACCGAATAAGATCATAAAAAATAGACTGAACAGCGAAATATCTGAGGCAAGAGCAAATATGACCGCAAGTCCCGTGCCTGCAACAGTTGATGAAGTTGCCCCTATGAAACCGCCTAACAGCTCGTAAGAGAAAGTCCCTTGAAGAGCAACGCAAAGCGAGTACAGACGCTGAGGAACAACTGTCACCAGACTCGCCGCCATAAACCCTTTCAGAACGTTTATGCAGGTGTTTTTGATGTTTGCCTGCCCAGATTCGTATGCAATTGCCGTATCGAACACCGCAACTATCATTCCGCAGGCAAATAACATCCATGCAAGGCTGTGAAACAGCGATATGAACGACTGCACCCACGACAGGGCAAAAATATCGCTTGTGCTTTCGTTTATGAATTCAAACAAATCAGCTACCGCCCCGTAAATGAGATTGAACAACCAATTGAACATGATGTCCCATATCTCGTCGGTAATTGCGTCCACAGCTGACCCTACCGTGCTATCCCAAAGCGACGATATTCCGTCGCCTATCCAGTCTATGGCGTCACTTATCCAATCAAACAACGCTGCCACCTCGTTTCTTGGAACGATTTGTTTTAGTTATCTCACCCTTTATTCGATACAGCGAACTTCTCCGACCGCCTTGTGGATGATAACGTGGAAACCGCTCCAATAGATCACGCTTTTCTAATTCGTTAAATGCCCGAAACACCGTGCAAGTTGACAGGCTTAGATCCTCTGCAATTCGACCCACTGAGGGGTAGCATTCTCCGTTTTTGTCTGCTCGTCCGCACAGATAGCAGTACACCGATACCGCTTTGTGCGACAAGCCTAAATCGTAAATTCTTCTCGGTAATATCAATATGCATCAACTCCTGTTCGTTTTTACATTAGTTTTCTTTTTTGGCGGTTCATCTTCAAAGTCTTCATCTTCTTCGACAATTTCAAATTCCGTTGGAGAAATCACTTTTTTCTTCTGCGGATATTTTATCTCCACATCACGGATAAGTTCTCCACACTCCTTGTAAGAAACCGCCCTTGCAGTCTTATCCGGCAAACGGTACTCGTCCTCAAATTTTATGCCCCATTTGAAAAACAGTTTAAGCTTGCTTATCATCGGATGCGTGCCTGTTTTCATAACGATAAACTGTCCTTTAGGCATAGATTTCAGCTCGTCCACAGTCATAAGCGGTCTGCCTATCATCTGCAATGACTGAGATCTGTCCC